>Ga0187893_10001640_pt1 | contig 52823 bp, 56 predicted proteins | sample MA1701074metaG_FD_139574 | JGI IMG/M metagenome (GOLD analysis project Ga0187893, IMG submission 139574) | White microbial mat communities from a basaltic lava cave in the Kipuka Kanohina Cave System on the Island of Hawaii, USA - MA170107-4 metaG ... | reverse complement strand
TGACGAATTCGACGAGGTCCGAGTCCATGCGCCACGCCGAGTATGCGTCCTAATGCGTCTGACAAATGCAAAAACCCGGAGCCGCCACTGCCTCACCGTTCAACACGCTGCGGGACATTGCCCGGAAGCCGCAGCGGCCGGAATACCACCACCACCAGCACCGCGGTGGCAAGCAGTATCAAGACGGATTGCAACAGCGAATGCACACTTGAATCATGCCTCATCGCACGCGAATTGCAAGGCGAACGGGGCGGGGAACGCGCCTGATTCTGCTATACTTTCCCGGCAATGAAGACGGCATCGAGCAGCGCCGGCCGCGCTTCCCGTGAAGACGCAACGCTCGCCATCGCGCGCGAAGTGCTGGAGATCGAGGCCAAGGCCGTCGCCGGCCTGATCGGCAAGCTCGACGGGCGCTTTCCCCAGGCGGTGGAGACGATCCTGAATTGCCGCGGCCGCGTCGTGGTGAGCGGCATGGGGAAGTCCGGACACATCGCGCGCAAGATCGCATCCACCCTGGCGAGCACCGGCACTCCCGCATACTTCGTCCACCCGGCGGAAGCAAGCCATGGCGACCTCGGCATGGTCACGCGCGAGGACGTTTTCGTCGCGCTCTCGAATTCCGGCGAGAGCGACGAGCTGCTGGCGATCATTCCGCTCATCAAGCGCCAGGGCGCGAAGCTCGTCGCGATGACCGGCAACCCGCAGTCGGCGCTTGCGCGCGAGGCCGACGTCCACCTCTACGCCGGGGCGGAAAAGGAAGCGTGCCCGCTCAACCTGGCGCCGACCGCCAGCACGACCGCGGCCCTCGCTCTCGGCGACGCGCTCGCCCTTGCCCTGATGCAGGCGAAGGGATTTACCCGCGACGAGTTCGCGGCCGCGCACCCCGGCGGCGTGCTCGGGCGCAGGCTCCTCACCCACGTTCGCGACGTGATGCGCACCGGCGAGAACGCCCCGCGCGTCGCCTACACCGCAACCGCCATGGAGGGAATGCTCGAGGTATCGCGCGGGCGGATGGGCATGACCACCATATTGGACGGGGACGGACGGGTCATCGGCATCTTCACGGACGGAGACCTGCGCCGCAGCCTGGAGAAGGGCGTGGACCTGCGCCTCTCCCCCGTCACCATGGTCATGACGCGGGGGCCGCGCACCATCGGTCCCGGAAAGCTTGCCGCAGAGGCGGTCGAGATCATGGAGCGCTTCAAGATCAACCAGCTGGTCGTGGTCGACGATGACGGAAAGCTGCTGGGCGCGCTCAACATGCACGATTTGTTCCGGGCCAAGGTGATCTAGTTTCGAGTTGCGAGTTTCCAGTTTCCAGTTTTGCTGCCGTGCCGAACGAGTGGTGCCGTCAACTCGAAACTGGAAACTCGAAACTGGAAACTGAAAAATGCAGGACATCTACGGGCGCGCGAGCAAGGTCCAAGTCGCCATCTTCGACGTCGACGGCGTGCTGACGGATGGCATGCTCTACTACACGGACTCCGGGAAGGAATTGAAGGCGTTCAGCGTTCACGACGGCCATGGCATCAGGATGCTCAAGGAATGCGGCGTGGCAGCTGCGATCATCAGCAGCCGCAGTTCCGGCGCCCTCGAGGCGCGCGCGCGCAATCTCGGAATCGCGCTGCTCTACCAGGGCGCCGCGGACAAGCTCGCCGCGTTCGGCGAGCTGCTCGGCCGCTGCGGTGTCGGCGCGGAAGCCTGCGCCTGCGTCGGCGACGATCTCGCGGACCTTCCGGTGATGGAGCGGTGCGGATTGGCGGTGGCGGTTCCCGACGCACCGGCTGCGGTGCGCCGGCGGGCGCAATATGTCACCCGCGCCCGCGGCGGGCGGGGCGCGGTGCGCGAAATCTGCGAGATCATCCTTCATGCGCAGGGTTCCCGCCTCGCGCGGCCTGCCGGGTCCGCCGCGCGGAGGGCTGCAGAAACGCGGGGATGACGGGGAGCGGGCTGCGATGTTGCGGAACCGGCTGACGACCTTAGCGCCGTTGCTCCTTGCCGGCATGCTGGCGGCGTTGACCCTCTGGCTCGATCGCTTCGCGCAGGGACCGGAGCGCGATGTGGTCGGCCCGAGCCGCCAGGATCCCGACTATATCGTGGACAAGCTGTCCGCCGTGCTCATGGGCGAAACCGGGGCAGCAAGCTACTCCCTGACGGCCGCGAAGATGGTGCATTATCCGGACGACGACAGCACGCTGCTCACGTCGCCGAGGTTCATCAGCTACGGCTCCCCGAAGGCGCCGGTGACGGTCACCGCAAGCGAGGGCGTGGTGTCGTCCAGGGGCGATCACGTGTATTTCCAGGATGACGTCCGCGTCACGCGCGCCGCCTACGAGAACGCGAGCGAGCTCGTGATGCGCACGACCTTCTTGCACGTCATTCCCGACCTCCATATCGCGCGCACCGACCGGTCGGTGACCATATCCGACGACGCCAACACGGTGACCGCAGAGGGTCTCGAGATGAACAGCGAAACACGCGTGATCAAGTTGTTGTCGAACGTGCGGGGCACCTTTGAGCCGAGCCAATCAACCCGCGGCAGAACCGGGCGCTGACAGGCGTCGCCTGTGCGCCGTCCGCAGCCGGGCGCTGGCGTGCTGCTTTCTGGCGGCGCTCGCCGCGCCGGCGGCTGCCGAGAAAGCCGATCGCGACAAGCCGGTCAACCTGGAGGCCGACAAGGTCACCATCGACGACGCCCGGCAGATCGCGATGTTCGAGGGAAACGTCGTGCTGACGCAGGGCACGCTCCAGATCCGCGGCGAGCGCATGCAGGTGAGCCAGGACAAGGACGGATTCCGGCACGGCACCACCTGGGGCAGCCCCGCCTACTTCAGGCAGAAGCGGGAAGGCTTCGACGAATACATCGAGGGATGGGCCGAGCGCATCGAGTACGACGGCCGCGCCGAAACGATGCAGATGTTCGACCGGGCGCAGCTGAAGCGCGGCCAGGACGAAGTCCGCGGCAACTACATCTCCTACGACGCCAAGTCCGAGTTCTTCCAGGTCACCGGCGGCGGCACGGGCGCGGGGCCGAACGGTCCCGACAGCCGGGTGCGGGCGGTGATCCAGCCCAAGTCCAAGGACAAGCCGGCGGCAAGCCCGCCGGTAAGCCTCAAACCCGCAAGATCCATCACCGCGCCACGTGAAGAAACCGGCACCCGCAGAAAATAGGATCGCGGACGAGGCGAGTCGTGCTGCAACCGCGGGCGTTTCCCCGGCAAAGCCGGGCAACGAGCTTCGCGCCGAGCGCCTGAGGAAGCGTTACCGCTCGCGCGTCGTGGTGCAGAACGTATCCCTGGATGTGCACAGCGGCGAAGTCATCGGCCTGCTGGGACCCAACGGGGCCGGCAAGACCACCTGCTTCTACATGATGGTGGGCCTCGTGCCGATGGACGGCGGAGAACTCTTTCTCGACGGCGCCCGGCTGACCCATGCGCCGATGCACCGGCGGGCGCGGTTGGGTCTCGCCTACCTGCCGCAGGAGGCTTCCATCTTCCGGCGGCTCTCGGTCGCCGAGAACGTGCAGGCGGTGCTGGAACTGCACAACAGCGATCCCGACGTCATCCGCGAAAAGCTGGACGATCTGCTGCGCGACCTTAACGTCAGCCACCTGCGCGCGAGCCTCGCGGTAAGCCTCTCGGGCGGGGAGCGGCGGCGCGTGGAGATCGCGCGCGCGCTCGCCGCGGAGCCGCGCTTCATCCTGCTCGACGAGCCCTTCGCCGGGGTGGACCCGATCGCGGTGCTCGATATCCAGAAAATCATCGGGTTTCTCAAGTCGCGCGGGATCGGTATCCTGATCACCGACCACAACGTGAGGGAAACGCTCGGCATCTGCGATCGCGCTTACATCATTAACGACGGCACGGTACTCGCTTCCGGCAAGCCGGAAGAAATCGTTTATAATGAAAGTGTAAGAAAGGTCTACCTGGGCGAGCATTTCCGCCTCTAGTGCCGTCCGGGGGGACCGCTCCCACTGCCAACCGGTATCGAGGGTAATCCGACCTTGCGGCGATGCGCTGAAACGCGTTAGATACCTGCACAAGCGCATGAAGCACTCACTCCAGCTCCGGCTGTCCCAGCACCTCACGCTCACGCCGCAGCTGCAGCAGTCGATCCGCCTGCTGCAACTCTCCACGCTGGAGCTTAACCAGGAGCTAGAGCGCATCCTCCAGGAGAATCCGCTGCTCGAGCGCGAAGACGACGCGCGCGAGGGTGCCGCCCCCGCCGAAGCGGTCGTACGAATCGCCGAGACTGCGCCGGCGTCCGACTCTGCGGAGGACAACACCTCCGCCGCGGAGGCCGACGGCGGCGAGGCGGCCGCGCTCGAGGACGCTCCGCTTCCCGGCTTCCGCGACGAGAGCGAGGAGGGGGAGCAGCAGCAGATCGCCGCCGAAGCTCCCACGCTGCGTGCACACCTGCTCTCGCAGATCTCGCTCAAGAAGCTCACCGCGCGGGACCACCAGCTGGTCGCCCTGCTGATCGATTCACTGGACGACGACGGCTACCTCACACAGAGCCTGGAGGAGATTGCCGAGCTCCTGCCCGCGGAGCTGGAGGTCGATCTCGACGAGCTGCAGATCGCGCTGAAGCACCTCCAGCACCTCGAACCGGCGGGGATCGGCGCGCGCAGCCTGGGCGAATGCCTGGCGCTGCAGCTCGACGCCCTCCCGCGGGACACCCCCCATCGTGCCGCGGCGCTCGAGACGGCGAAGAACCATCTGGAAACGCTGGCAGCGCGTGACTTCACCCGGCTGAAAAAGCTGTTGCGCTGCGACGACGCGGCGCTGCGGGCCGTGCAGAAACTGATCACCGGCCTCAATCCCAGGCCGGGCCGCAACTTCGCATCCGATGAAACACGCTACGTGGTGCCCGACGTGATCGTGAAGAAGATCAAGGGGGTCTGGCTTGCCTCCCTCAACCCGGACGCGATGCCGCGGCTGCGCATCAACCGCCTTTACGCGGAGATCCTGAGCCGCAACCGGAATTCCGGCTCGCAGCAGCTCGCGAGCCAGCTGCAGGAGGCGAAGTGGCTGATCAAGAACGTGCAGCAGCGCTTCGATACCATCCTGCGCGTGGCACAGGCGATCGTGGACCGGCAGCGCAACTTCCTCGAGCACGGCGAGGTGGCGATGCGCCCGCTGGTGCTGCGCGAGATCGCGGACACGCTGAGCCTCCACGAATCCACCGTGTCGCGCGTCACGACCCAGAAATACATGCACACCCCGCGCGGCATCTTCGAGCTCAAGTATTTCTTCGGCAGCCACGTCACCACCGAAGCCGGCGGCGCCGCGTCGAGCACCGCGATCCGCGCCCTCATCAAGCAGCTGGTCGCGGCGGAGAATGCGCGCCGACCCCTGTCCGACGGGCAGATATCCGAGATCCTGTCGCAGCAGGGCATCGTGATCGCGCGCCGCACGGTGGCGAAATACCGTGAGACGCTGCAGATACTCCCTGCCAACCTCAGAAAGAGCCTGTAGGAGCCGATCGATGAACCTGCACCTCACCGGGCACCACCTCGAAATCACGCCCCCCATCCGCGACTACGTCTCGAGCAAGCTCGCGCGTGTCACCCACCACTTCGACCTGATCGACGTCAACGTCATCCTTTCGGTGGAAAGGCTGATGCATCGGATCGAGGCCAACGTGCGAGTGCGCGGCAAGGACGTCTTCTGCGAGCACGCGGACGCCGACATGTACGCCGCGATCGACGGCCTGGTGGACAAGCTCGACCGCACGATCATCAAGCACAAGGAAAGATTCCTCGAGCGCCGCCACGACGGCGCGCCGCTCAAGCACCGCAGGGCGCGTTGACGGGCGCCCTGCGGCCACCGCGCTCCCGCGTCCTGCATGACATGAGCCTCATCGCAAAGCTGCTCCCGCTCGCCAACGTGATGCTGGACCTCGAGGTCGGCAGCAAGAAGCGCCTGTTCGAGCAGGTCGGGCTCCTGTTCGAGAACAACCACCAGATCGCGCGCAGCCAGGTCTTCGACAGCCTGTTCGCGCGGGAGAAGCTCGGGTCCACCGGGCTCGGCCGCGGCATCGCCATCCCCCACGGCCGGGTGAAGGGCCTGAAGGAGGCGCTGGGGGCGTTCGTGCGCACGCGGCAGCCGATCCCGTTCGACGCGCCCGACGGCCAGCCGGTGGAGCTCATCTTCGTGCTGCTGGTGCCGGATCGCGCCACCGACCTGCATCTGCAGATCCTGTCCGAGCTGGCGCAGATGTTCAGCGACAAGCCGTTCCGCGAACGGATGCGGGCCGCGACCACCGCTGCAGAAATGCACCAGCTGATCACCAACTGGCAGCCGCATGGCGCAGGTCAGCATAGCCCGGTTGTTTGAGGACAACCGTGAAAAGCTGAAGCTGGAATGGGTTGCCGGCCGCAGCGGCGGCGCGAAGTCGCTCGACAGCGAGCTCACCAAGGATTCATCGCGCGGGCTGATCGGCCATCTCAACTTCATTCATCCCAACCTGATCCAGGTGCTGGGGGCGTCCGAAGTCGCCTATCTCAACGGCATGGACGGCGCGGCCGCCCGTTCGGAGCTCGCCCGGACGGCAACCCAGGAGCTCGCCTGCTTCATCGTCGCGGGCGACGAGCCCCCGCCGCGGCCGCTCATGGAGATCGCCGAATCGCGGGCGACCGCCGTGTTCCGTTCGCCGGTGGCGAGCGTCGAACTCATGTGGATGCTGCGCCCCTATCTCGCGCGCGCTCTCGCGGAGAGCAGCACGACTCACGGAGTCTTTCTCGACGTGCTCGGCATGGGAGTGCTGATCACCGGGGACTCCGGCGTGGGCAAGAGCGAGCTGGGGCTCGAGCTGATCAGCCGCGGCAGCGGCTTGATCGCCGACGATGTCGTCGAGCTCTACCGCATCGGCCCGGAAACCGTGGAAGGGCGCTGCCCCGGACTGCTCAAGGACTTTCTCGAGGTGCGCGGGCTGGGCGTGCTCAACATCCGCACCATTTTCGGGGAGGCGGCGCTGCGCCCGCGCAAGAACCTGAAGTTGATCGTCCACCTGGAGAAGCCCACCGCTGGCGAAGGCGTGCCGCTCGAGCGGCTGCCGCTCAAGCCCGGCTCCGAGCCGGTCATGGGCGTGGACATCCGCAAGGTCACGATACCGGTGGCGGCCGGCCGCAATCTCGCGGTGCTCACCGAGGCGGCAGTGCGCAACTACGTGCTGCAGCTGCGCGGCTTCGACAGCACGCAGGAGTTCGTGAACCGCCAGTCCCAGCAGCTGAAGAAGCGTGACTGATAGGGCGTGACTGATGAATCACCCGTCACGCATCACCCGACACGCTTGTCTTCGAACATGCAGCTGATCCTCATCACCGGCCTCTCGGGCTCGGGCAAGAGCGTCGCGCTCAACGTGCTCGAGGACGCGGGCTTCTACTACGTCGACAACCTGCCCGCCCGGCTGCTGCCGCAGACGGTGGGCTTCCTGGCGGGGGCCGGCCATCCCCGCGCCGCCCTGAGCATCGAGTTGCGCAGCGCGGAGGCGCTGGCGGAGCTGCCGCGCCAGCTCGCGGACTTCCGCGCCCGCGGCCACGACGTGCGAGTGCTGTTTCTCGAGGCGAAGACCGACACCCTGATCAAGCGCTTTTCCGAAACCCGGCGGCGCCATCCTCTTTCCGACGATGGACGGACGTTGACCGAGTGCATCGAGCGCGAGCGTGCGCTGCTGGCCGGGCTCGCGGACATCGCGAACCGCGTGGACACCAGCGATCTCGCGCCCAATACGCTGCGCAACTGGGTCAAGGATTTCGTCGATGTTCCCGCCACCGGCCTGACGCTGCTGTTCGAGTCGTTCGGCTTCAAGCACGGCATCCCGCTCGATGCCGACCTGGTGTACGACGTGCGCTGCCTGGTGAATCCCAATTACGACCCGCGCCTGCGCCCGCTGACCGGCCGCGACCGGCCGGTGATCGACTTTCTCGCCGCCGACCCGCCGACGCGGAAGATGCTCGAGGACGTCCGGCGCTTCGTCACCGACTGGCTGCCCGCGTACGAGCGCGACAACCGCAGCTACCTGACCGTCGCGGTCGGCTGCACGGGCGGCCGGCATCGATCGGTCTATTTCGTCGAGACGCTCGCTGCCAGCTTCCGGGGCCGCTCGCGGGTGCTGGTGCGGCACAGAGAGCTGCCGTGACGAGCGGTTCCGTACAGGAAATATTCATCTTTCCGCTCAACACCGTCCTCTTCCCGGACGGCGTGCTGCCGCTCAAGGTATTCGAGCAGCGCTACATCGAAATGACCAAGGCCTGCCTGCGCGACAGCCGCCCGTTCGGCGCATGCCTGATCCGCGAGGGGCGCGAGGTCGGCACGGCGGCGGTGCCGGAGCCGGTCGGCTGCTTCGCCGCCATCGAGAGCTGGGAGATGCCGCAGCTCGGGCTGTTTCACCTCGTCGCGCGCGGCGGCGGGCGCTTCCGCATTCGCGAAACGCGGGTCGCGCCCAATCACCTGATCTCCGCCGCCGTCGAGCCGATCCCCGCGGACGGCCCGGCTTCCGCGGTGGACCCCCTGTGCCGCGAGATGCTGCAGGCGATCATCGAGAAGGCGGGCGCCGAGCGGTTTCCGGCGCCGGTGCGCCTGGACGATGCCGCCTGGATCGGCTACCGGCTCGCCGAGGTGTTGCCGCTCGCGGCGCGCGTAAAGCAGGAGCTGCTGGAATTGACCGATGCCACCGCGCGGCTCGAGCGGCTGCGCGCGCTGGTCGCAGAGCAGGGATTCTAGAGCGAAGCGAGGATGCGCCTGACCGGCGCCGGGATGGCCGCGCCGCGCGCCTCTTCCAGCGGCAGCCAGACCGCGCCGGGCTCGGCCGCCTCGGGGACGAGCGCCGACACCCGCAGGCGCAGCGGCCGGATGTCGAGCTTGAAGTGGGTGAAGCCGTGGGCGATCCTCGGCAGCTCGTCGACTTCGATAACGTGCGCGCCGAAACGCCTGAGACAGTACGCCTCGATATCGGACGTGCGCGCGGCCTCCGGCAGGCACCACATCCCCCCCCAGACTCCGGACGGTGGCCGCTTCTCCAGCAGGACCTCGCCGGCGCGCGCCAGCACGAGCATGACGGTGCGCCTGTGCGGCAATTTCCTGCGCGGCGGTGGCGCCGGCAGCTTGCCGGTCCAGTCGCGCCGGTAGGCGACACATCCGGCGCGCACGGGACACGCCGCGCAGCGCGGGTGGCTGCGCGTGCACACGGTCGCGCCGAGATCCATCAGCCCTTGCGTGTAGGCTTCGAGGTTGCGCCGCGGCAACAGTCGCTGCGCTACCCGCCACAGCGCCTCGGCGACCTTCCCGTGCCCGGCGTAGCCCTTGACACCCCGATACCGCGCCAGCACGCGCCGGACGTTGCCGTCCAGGATTGCCTGCCGCTGCCCGAAGGCGAAAACGCAGATGGCGGCGGCCGTAGAGCGCCCCACCCCGGGCAGCGCGGCGATCTCCTCGAAGCTGCGCGGAAACCGCCCGCGGTGCGCCTCCGCAATCACCCCTGCGGCGCGGTGCAGGTTGCGCGCGCGCGAGTAATAGCCGAGCCCGCTCCACAGTTGCAGCACGTCGTCGAGCGGCGCCGCCGCCAGCGCCGCCGCATCCGGGAAACGCGCGAGAAAGCGCAGGTAATAGGGGATGACCGTCGCGACCTGGGTCTGCTGCAGCATGACCTCGGCGAGCCAGATCGCGTAGGGGTCGCGCGTGCCCTGCCAGGGGAGATCGTGGCGCCCGTGCTGCTTCTGCCACGCGATGAGCTTCGCAGCAAAACTCGCCATCTTGGGAGTGCGTGATTCGTGGATCGTGGGTCGTGAGTCGAGCTTCACGCCCTCGGATCGTTCAGCGGCCGATGAGGCCCCTCAGGACATCGCGCGTGCTGCCCGGCTTCGCGGCTTCCTTGCCCGAATCCTCCTTCGCCGCCCCGCCCCCGAGGCGCCGCTGCAGCTCGTCGGTCAGCCGTTGCTTCGCGGTTTCGGTCGCCGCCTTGCCGAAGTCGAGCTTGTAGGAGGGCGCCGCGAGCGGGCCGGATATGCGCACCGGTACCGTCACGCCCCGGAGTTCCTCGAGCTCGCGCCCGCCCTGCCCCTTCGCGGTTGCGACGATAGAAGCCTTGACGAGGTAGTTGAGGCTGTCCTCGCCGATGTTGATCTCCCCCTCGCCGCCCACGCGCAGCAGCGGCGACTTCATGTCCAGGTCGCTGTTGCGCGCGACGCCGTTTGCGATCCGGAACGTGGCGGTGAGCTCGGAAAAATCCGTCCGCGCCTTGCTGTCGGCCGCCTGCGTCTGCTCGCCCCGAAGGGCGCCGAGCCGCGCCTTGGCGCTGCGGATCGAGCCCGCAATATCGATGCCCTTCAGCGCGCCGTCGGCGAGCTTGAGCGAGGCGGCTCCGTTCAGCGCCTTCTTGAGCGCGCTCACGGTATTGCCTTGCGTCGTGACATCGGCCGCGACGTCGCCCTTGCCCTCGATGATGTCGCTGTCGGCCAGATCCTTGACGAGGGGTCCGATGCTGATGCCGCTGAAGCGGTGCCGCACGGCAAACGTCGGCGTCGCCGGCGCGGCATTGATGGTGATCGCGCTCGCAAGTTTGCCCTGGTAGAAATCCGCCGTGACCGGATCGAGGGCGACCCGCCCGCCGTTCGCCTTGAGCGCGAGCTGGACGTTGGTGCCCTTGACGTTGTTCGCCGTGAGCGCGCCGATCTTGAGCGCGCCGTCGGCGCGCAGCGCGCGCAGCCCGGAAAGGTCGAAGCGCTGCTCCGGCCCCCCGTCCGCCGCCGGCTTCGGCTTTCCCCCGGCCGGCGCGCGCGCAAGGTAGCGATCCACGTCGAGCTGGTCCACCTCGACGTCGAAGCGAATCGCCGGCGCCGCAAACCCCTCGACGCCGAGGCGCGCCTTGAAGCTGCTGTCGGCGAACTTGCCGGCAAGCTGGGCCTGCGCGCGCTCCCTGGCCCCGTCGATAGTCGCGCCGCCCGTCGCCCTGAACGCGATATTCTTGAGGTCCGCCGCGACTCCCTTCGCCTCCAGCGCGAGGTCCTCCAGCGCGACGGATCGCTGCGCGGGATTGAAAGTGAGCCGGGTTTTCAGCGCAGCCTGCAGATCGAGCTTCGGCTTGTCACCCTGCACATTGAACGAGAACTCGATGCGGCCCGGGACGCCGGGCGCGATCCGTGTGGTCTTGAGATTCATTTTCGAAAGCGTGGTCTTCGTCCCCGCCGCCTCATCGGCATAGGCGATCGTCGCGTTCTCGACGTCCACACCTGCGATATCCACCGTGAAGTCCGGCCCCGCGCCCTTCGGGCCCGGCGCCGCCTTCTCCGCGGGCGCGCCGGCGAGATCGTCCACGTTGAGCCGGCCGTCTCTCGCCGTCACGAGATTTGCACGCAGCCCCCTCACCCGCACGGAGTCCACGACGGCCTGTCTCGACAACAGCGGCAGCAGCTTCAACGAGACGCGCACCTCCTCCACGGCCGCGAATTCCCTCTCGCTTCCGCGCTCGGACAGCGAAACCTTGCCGATCTTCGCGCCGATGCTGGGCCAGAACGAGAGCCCGATGTCGCCTTCGAGCCTGAGGGTGCGCTGCGTCCGCTCCTTTACCGCCTGCACGATTCGCGGCTTGTACTGGTTGGGGTCGAAGGTCGCGGCGATGTAGGCAAGGATGGCGCCGGCCACGACGACGAGCCCCGCGACGGCGAGCAATGCGTACTTGAGGATCTTCATGGATTGAATTTTACCGGCGGCTGACGTGAATCTCCGCGCGGAATCCTTGTCTTCCCTGAGGCGGGACAGGGGCGTAGAGCTTTTTTTTGCCCTTGATTTTGTCCGGCACGCGAATACCATTCTGTGTGGACAAGACCGCTCGCCCGCAGTTGCAGCTTCTTGCCAGATGCCGGGTAAAAATTCATGCGTATCAACAGGTTAGTTGGGGGGACCGAATTCGGGACCGACGCTCCACAAGCCGCCGGCCAGGGCCGTCGCGACGGTCACGGCTTCAGTCACGAACGGGGCGACCCGGGGCGGGCGGCGGGGTACGTGGCAGGGGCTCTGCTATGGCTGGCGATCCTGGCAACACCGGCGCTGGCCGATCCGCAGAGCGAGCTTGCCCAGGCGCGTCACGATCTCGCCATCAGCGAGCAGGTGCTGGCACGGGTGACCGAGCGTGCGGAGGTTGCGCGCTCGGACCCTGCGACGGGACCCGAGCAGCGCCAGCGCTTGGACGAGTATGTCGAGCGCGTGCGGAACATGGTTGCTTCGAACCGCGAGCGAGTGCGCAACCTCTCCCAAGCGGCGAATTCCGCTCCTGCGGGCGCAGCGGCGGCAATGCCGGGGGACGCCAAGGCGCCGCTCGCGGCGACCCAGGCGGAAGAAGTGGCGGCGCTCGAAACCAAGTTGGGCGTTTCCCTCGCGGATTTCGACCAGCTTCTCCTCGATGAAGCGCGCCGCGCCCGGACGCGGGGAGCCGGCGGTGGGGCGGGATCCCCGGGAGGCTCCGGCGGCGGTGGCGCTGCAGAAGCGCGGTCGAAGGGCGGAGGCACCGGATCGAAGGCCCCGGATGTGGCGCGCTCGGGCAGCGGCAGCAGGCCCACGCAGGGTTCGGCCGGAGAGCCGGGTTCACCGGGTGGCCGGATCGAAGGCGGCACTCCCGGATCCACCGGCGCACCGGCGGCAAAGCCCCCCGATGTGGGGGACGGGGCCGACGATGACGTCGTCGCGCGCCAGATTCGCAAGCTGGCCGAATCGGAGCCCGACCCGGAGCTGAGGGAAAAGCTGTGGGACGAGTACCGCCGCTACAAGCAGGGAAGCAGGGGATGAGCGCGGCGCGGCGCAGGTTCCAGTGGCTCGCCGCGGCGCTCGCGGCAGCCGGCCTGTCCGGCTGTGCGGGCCCCGTCAAGTACACCGTTGAACCCACGGAAGCGATTCACGCCGGTCGGGCACTTCCCGACGCAGCCCTGCTCGACGTGGGCATCCAGGTCCTGGAGACAACCGCGATCAGCCCCGAGGAGGCGCGCGAACAGAAGACGGATCCGAAGATCCTCGAAGCCGAGGCCCGGTTCATTCCGTTCCACCTCAAGAAGACGCTGCAGCAGACGGGCCAGTGGGGCGCGGTGCGCGTCGTTCCCGCGCGCGCCGAGGAAGTGGACGTCAATGTCTCGGGCAAGCTGCTCGAGTCGAACGGCGAGAGGCTGAGGGTCGAGATCAAGGTCGTGGATGCCGCCGGCCGCGAATGGTTCTACAACCAGTACACGGCACAGGTCACGGAGAAGAGCTACGAAGCGCTGGACAAGAAACTGGACCGCGACCCCTACCAGGATCTTTACAACCAGATCGCGAACGACATGCTGGCTTTCCGCCAGCAGTTGAGCGAGAAGGATGTTGCCGCGATCCGGCACGTGGCACAGCTCAAGTTCGCGCGGAGCCTGGTGCCCTACGCCTTCGCGAACTACCTGGTCCAGGACAGGGAAGGAACGGTGAGGGTCAGCAGGCTGCCCGCCGACAACGACACCATGTTCGAGCGCGTCAACCGGATCCGCGCCCGGGAGTATATGTTCATCGACACGGTGAACAATTATTACGCCAACCTCTACGACGACATGCGGCAGCCCTACGGTCAGTGGCGCCGGTCCTACCTGCAGGAACTCAACCAGAAGCGGGAGCTGGAACGCAAGACCTGGGAGCGGCGCGTTCTCGGCGCCGCGGCGGTCGTCGGCGCCGCCGTCGTCGGCTCCAACAGCAATTCGGGCGGAAGCACCGCGGCCGCGAACGTGCTGCTCATCGGCGGCTTCGAGCTCATCCGCTCGAGCGGACAGCTGGCGAACGACGCGAAGGTCCACGAAGCGGCACTGAAGGAGCTTGGAGTGTCGTTCAAGGCCGATGTCGCGCCGGTCCTCGACGAGGTCGAAGGCCGCACCCTCAAGCTTTCGGGCTCGGTCGACGCGCAGTACGCCGAGTGGCGCAAGACGCTGCGCGAGCTGTTCACCGCGGAGACTGGCCTGCCGACGGCGGCGGCGGCACCCGCGCCGGCGACGGCGCCGGAGGCCGGAAAGGACCGCTAGGCCAGACCCGCGCGGCATCCATGTCGAGCGCGCCACCCGCACCGGGAAATTCCCGCAGCGACACATCCCCGCCTCCCTCCGTTCCGATCGGTGTCCGCACCCGCGCGGTGGTCTCGGCCCGCTGGGTGGCGGGAGCCCTGATTGCTGCATTCGGCCTCACGGCAGTGATCTTCGTCATGCTGCCGGCACGCGTACCGCCCGCGCCCGGCACCAAGCCCCCCGATGCGGCCCCTCCATCGCCGCCCCGCGCGGCAATCCCGAGCGCCGATCCGGCGGAAGCCGTGCGGAAGCGCCTGCTGGCAGAAGAAGCGAAAAACAAGCTGACGCAGCAGGGACCCACCCGCGCCGAGCCGCCGGACGAAGGCCATGCGCGGCCGCCGGCGCGTGATCCTGGAGACAAGGCCAGCAAGCCGGAACAGGCGCGCGCCGATGGCCGCCTCGCCGAGCAGCAGTTCGACAAGCTGATGTCGCGCGGCCTCGGGCAGCTGGAGCGCTCCGACTGGCCGGGGGCCGAGCAATCGTTCAGCGCCGCATTGAAGCTTCGCCCCGCCGATCGGCCGGCTGCGGACGGGCTCGCGCGCGCGAAGGAAGGCGGGCAGCGCGAGGCGCTCGCACGATTGCAGCGCGAAGCCTCGGGCTTCGAGTCGGAGGAGCGCTGGGACGAGGCCCTCGCCGCCTATCGGCGCGCAGCCGCCATCGAACCGGGGGTCGATTTCGCCCGGCAGGGAGCGGGGCGAGCCGAGCGCATGATCCGGCTGCACGCGCGGCTCAACGGCTACCTCGCCAGCCCCGAGCGGCTCTACTCCCCGCGCGTGCGCGATGAAGCCCAGCAATTTCTCGCTGCACTCGACCGCGAAACGGCGGCCGGGCCCCGCATCGCGGGGGAGCGGCAGCGCCTGGAGGCGGCGCTCAAACGCGCAACGACCAAGGTTACCGTCCGCCTGTCTTCAGACAATGCCACCGAGGTCACGCTCCAGCGGGTAGGGCCGCTCGGGCGCTTTCAGGATCGTGAGGTCGCGTTGACGCCCGGGACCTACACGCTCGTGGGTTCGCGGCCCGGCTACAAGGACGTGCGCGTCGAGTTGACCGTGGGTCCCGATGCGCCCACGCAGCAGGTCTTCGTCGCCTGCAAGGAACGCGTTTGAAAGTCATCGTGCGCGGTCCGTGGGGAGCGAACGACGGGGATCTCGGCGCAGGGCCCTTGCAGATCACGCCGCGCGCGGCCGGAGCGCGTCCCGGCGCCGCGCTGGCGCTCGCAGGCGGCGCGCCGTACCTACAGCCGCTCGACGGCGGGGCCGCCGTATTTCTCAACGATCATCGCCTTGCCGCCTCGCACTGGCTGCGCGACGGCGACCGCGCGCGGATCGGCGATGCGGTCCTTGCGGTTCGCATCCTGAACGGCGGGCTCGTGCTGCAGAGCGATGCCGACATCGGTCTCGCGGCCGCATCGCCGCCGATCCGGCTGTCGCCGCCGCCGCCTGCGCCGGCCTCCCGGCGCAGACGCGTTGGCGGGATCTACGTCCTGCTCGCGCTGGCGGTGCTGGCAGGCGCGCTGTGGTTCGTGTTCTCCGCGCGCATGCTCTACATCGAAATTCAGCCTGCGCCCGACCGTATGGCCCTCGAGGGCGCGCTGCCGGCGCTGCCTCTGCGGGAAGGGTATCTGGCGCTTCCCGGCACCTACCGGCTGGCGGCCGAACGGAGCGGATACCAGCGCCTCGTCCGCGAGATCGAGATTACGCGCGCAACCCGCCAGCGCCTGTCGCTCGCTCTCGTCAAGTTACCCGGCTCCCTCGCGGTGGAAACACCCGGGGTTGCCGGCGCCACGGTGCTCGTCGGCGGCGAGATCAGGGGACGCACGCCGCTCGAGGGCATCGAGCTGCCCGCGGGCGAGCATCAGATCATCATCCGCGCCGATGGCTACGCGGAATTCTCGCAGAGGGTCGAGATCGAGGGGTTGCGGCGCCGCCAGGCGGTTACCGCGGTGCTGATCCCCGCCTCCGCCGCCGTGACCGTCCGGTCGAGTACCGCGGGCGCGGCTCTCTGGGTGGATGGAAAGCGGGTCGGAGATCTGCCCGTGACGATTGACCTTCCGGCGGGAATCCGGTCGCTCGAAGTCCGTGCTCCCCGCCACAGGCCCTGGACGCAAAGCATCGTCGTCACCGCCGGGCAGCCTCAGGCCGTTGGGCCGGTCGCGCTTTCCCCCGCCGATGCCCAGCTGCGGGTGGAGAGCACCCCGCCGGGTGCGAGCGTCACCGTGGACGGCCGCTACGCCGGAACCACCCCCGCCACGCTCGCCCTCGGTCCCGGACGGGAGCATCGAATTGCCGTCTCCAAGCTTGGATACGGCACGGTGAGCCGGTCCGTGCGCCTGGAAGCAGCCGAGGCGCGCGATCTGAAGCTCACCTTGAGCAGCGAGCTGGGCCACGTCACGCTGGAGGTCGAGCCGCGCGACGCAGTCCTGAGCATCGAGGGGCGCACGGTCGGACCGGCGCACGGCCGGCACGCGCTCCCCGCCGCTCCGACGCTCCTCGAGATCACGCGGGAGGGCTTTCAGACGGCGCAGCTTTGGGTCACGCCCAAGCCCGGCTTCGAGCAGACCCGAGTGGTCAAGCTCGGCGCCGCCGGCGCGCCGGCGCAGGCCGCACTCCCGGAGCGCATCGCCGCGCCGGACGGCACGGTCATGGTTCTCGTGCGGCCCGGCCGCATCACATTGGGCGCGTCGCGCCGCGATCCCGGCCAGCGCGCCAACGAAGTACTCCGCGAAGTCGATCTCGTCCGCCCCTATTACCTCGGGGCGACGGAGGTGACCAACGCCCAGTTCCAGAAGTACCGCCCCAAGCACCATTCGGGCCGGTTCGGCGCGCTCGCGCTCGACGTCCCGTCCCACCCGGTCGTGAACGTGCGCTGGGAAGACGCCGCCGGCTACTGCAACTGGCTGAACGAGGCGGCGCAACTTCCGGCAAGCTATGGGGGCGGAACAGCCGCGCTCACTCCCGTCCTGCCGCTGCGCCATGGCTTCCGCCTGCCGACCGAGGCCGAATGGGAATGGGCGGCGCGCCGGGCCGGCGGTGCCAAGGACAGCCGCTTTCCGTGGGGCAACGACATGCCGCCGCCGCGGGGCAGCGGGAATTTCGCCGATCGCTCGGCATCCGCGGAGCTCGCCGACACGCTGAAGGGTTACGAAGACGGCTCCGCCGGCACCGCGCCGGTCGGCCGCTTCGCTGCGAGCCCCGCGGGGTTCTTCGATCTCGCCGGCAACGCCGCCGAATGGGTCCACGATTTCTATGACATCCGCACCACCACCGCACCGGAAAAGGACCCGACCGGCCCGGCTGCCGGGAAGCAGCACGTCATACGCGGCTCGAGCTGGATGCAGGCGAGCATCACCGCGCTGCGCTGGACCTACCGTGACTACGGCACCGAGCCGCGGCCCGACGTGGGATTCCGCTGCGCCCGCTACGCAACGGAGAGTCCCTGATGCCGCGTCAGGCTAGCGCGCTCGCGATCTGCGTCGCCGCCTGGCTGTTGGCGCCGGTTCCGGCGGCGCCTCAGGGCGGCGATCAGAAACCGCCGCGCGCGGCGGAAAAGAAGCCCGAGGTCAAGCCGCAGAAACCGGAGACGCCGCCTGCGCCGCGGCGCGACGCGTCGAAGCGGGGGCCGGGCGAGGAACGTCCACGATCGGATGTCCCGGTCTCCTTCCCCGTGGACATCTGAGCCGGCGCAACCGCTAAACTGCCGAAATTCATCTCCCGCGCGAGGACCTTGGAGTCCCTAACATGACGAAACACGCCTGCGTTGCAGCCAGAATTGGTGATGACGCGAAGCGAGGTGCAGCCAATATGTCGATATTGGCAAGCCGAGCGACAAAGTCAGCGCCGATTCTGGCAGCAACCCCGGCGGAAGCATCTAAATATCCAATAGCAACTCAGGGGCTGGCACGAATTTTGGCCCATGGCTTTGTCGCAAGTCCCTTGCTTAGGAGTACTAAGCGGCGGGCCTTGCTTCGCGCCCCGAGCCAAAATCGTGCCAGCGCATCGCGCGTTTCGTCATGTTAGGGACTCCTATGTTCAGGCATTTCCCCGCCGAGTTCGTCTACCAGTTCTTCGCCCTCATCTTCTCCGTCATCCTCGTCCACGGCGCCTACGTCACCGTCGTGCGGCCCAACGCCGAGGCGCACCTCGCGGAGCAGCGCGCGCTCGTGGCCAAGCAGCCCGACGCGGTCGCCGAGACCTCGATCTACGTGGTCCTCAAGGATTACGAGCAGGAGGCGGAGATCATACTCATGCTGTGGGCGCTGGCGATACTCGGCTACAAATGGGCGGACGTGGTGCGCGAGCGCGGACTGCTCGACAGCGACCTGGTGCCGCTCGCCGAGGGCATCAAGATCCTGCCGGAGGACGCGCGCCGCTACGCGAGGCCGCTCGAAGCACTGAAGCCATCCCTGCGCAACCTGCTCCTGCCCCGGGCGCTCTACCACTCGCTCACGCGCTTCGAGACCTCGCGCAGCGTGCAGGACGCCGCTTCCGCCACGAGCGCGCTGTGCGAGAACGAGGGCGACCGGCTCGATTCCGAGCTCGCGCAGATCCGCTATATCGCGTGGGCGATACCGTCAATCGGCTTCATCGGGACGGTGCGCGGCATCGGCAACGCGATGGAGCTCGCGCATCGCGCGGTGCAGGGCGACATCACCGGCGTCACGGAAAACCTCGGGACTGCGTTCAACTCGACCCTCGTCGCGCTGCTCCTCGCAGTCGTGCTCATGTTCCTGGTCCACCAGCTCCAGCTCGCGCAGGAGCGCCTGGCGCTGGATACCGAGACCTACGTGAACGATCGCCTGATCCGGCACATGCGCGTGAGCTAGATGAAGCGCCGCCGGCCCATCACGATCCTCAGCCTGTCGTTTCTCGACGCCATCTGCTGCGGCTTCGGCGCGCTCGTGCTGCTGTTTCTGATACTGAGCCACACCGCCGTAGCCCAGCGGCGCGAGGCCACCGAGGCCCTCAAGCTGGAAGTGGAGGCGCTGGCGCGACAGGTGTTGAGCGGCCGGGAACAGGCTGCCGCGATCGTCGCGGACGTCGAGCGGGCGGGCGGGCGCAATCAGCGCCTGCTGGCCCAGGCAAGAACCATGACCGAGAACATCGCGGGCCGGCGCTACGACCTCGCGCAGCTCGAAACCGACCGCATCGCCCGCGAAAAGCATGTCAATCGCCTCCAGGCCGACCTCAAGTCCCGCGATGAGGAGTTGAAGCGCCTGGAGGGCGGCGCCCTGCAACGCGCCGAGGAGGGCGATCGAATGCGGGCCCTCCCGGGACAGGGCGACCGCCAGTATCTCACCGGCCTCAAGGTCGGGGGCGAGCGCATCCTGATTCTTTTCGATGCGTCCGCGAGCATGCTGGCCGAGCGCATCGCCGACATCGTGCGGCTGCGCAATCTCCCCGCGGCCGAGCAGCGCCAAGCGGAAAAGTGGCGCCGCGCCCTCTCCACCCTGGACTGGATCGCGACGCAGGTCCCTCCGGCCTCGCGATTCCAGATCTACGCCTTCAACGAGCGCGCCGAGCCGGTCGTGCGCGGAAGCGCCGGGCGCTGGCTCGACGCCGCAGACCCGGCGGCGCTGAACGGCGCAGTGGATGCCACGAAGAAGCTCCTTCCCCAGGGCGGAACCAGCCTTTACCACGCCTTCAGGGTCATCGCCGAGCTGAAACCCCGACCCGACAACGTCTTCCTCGTTACCGACGGGCTCCCCACGATCGACCGTGAGCGCGGCGAGCGCTACACGATCGCGGGCGGTGAGCGTCTGCGCTACTTCGACGAAGCGCTCGCGAGCCTTCCCCGGGGCATACCGGTCAACGTGATCCTGCTCCCCATGGAGGGCGACCCCATGGCGGCGTCCGCCTTCTGGCGGCTCGCGCAGGCGAGCCGCGGCTCGTTCATCAGCCCCGCGGAGGACTGGCCGTGAGGCCCCGGCGCAGGCAGGAGTTCGAAGGCGTCTCGCTCTCGTTCCTCGACGCCATCTGCTGCGGCTTCGGCGCCGTGCTGCTGCTCTTCGTCATCGCGCGCGGCGCCGAGCCCCAGGTGACGCAACGCGACGCGGAGACGCTGCGCGCCGAACTGCGCATACTGCAGGTGGAGCGCGCCGAACTCGAGGCACGCCTGAAGTCCCTGCGGGCGGAGCTCGCGGCGCGCCATGCCGATGTCGCGAAAGCGGAGCGGCTGGTGGCCCGCTACCAGGACGAGCTCACGGTCATCGAGGGTCGCTACCGCGCCGCGCGCGACACCGCAACGGTGCAGAGCCGCATCCGCGATCAGCTGGCGCTGGCGCAGCAGGAGCTGACCGAGGAAATGAAGCGGCTCCTCGCGCAGCGCCGGGCGCCGCCGCCGGAGCGGTTCGTCGCCGGAATCCCGGTGGACAGCGAGTACGTCATCTTCATCATCGACACCTCGGGCAGCATGCAATCGCTCGCGTGGACGGCGATGCGACGCAAGGTGGAGGAAACCCTCAAGGTCTATCCCCGGGTCAAGGGGATACAGGTGATGAGCGACATCGGGCAGTTCATGTTCTCGCAGTACGCCGGCCAGTGGATTCCGGACAGCGCCGCCCGCCGGGCCGCCATCGTCGAGCGCCTGCGCGACTGGAAGCCGTTCAGCAAGAGCAGCCCCGCGGAAGGCATCGAGACGGCGATCCGCATGTACCGCAACCCCGACCACAGGATCAGCCTCTACGTCTTCGGCGACGAGTTCACCGGCCCCTCCATCGACGAGGTGGTGCGCAAGGTCGATTCACTGAACCGCCCCGACGCCTCCGGCAACCGGCCGGTCCGGATCCACGGCGTGGGTTTTCCGACGACTTTCGGGCCGCCGGCGGCATCGAGCTACACCGGGGTCCGGTTCGCGACGCTGATGCGCGAGCTCGCGCGCTACAACGGCGGCACCTTCGTGGGCCTGAACTCCACCCAACCGTAGACTTCTCCTTCCCCCTTGACGGGGGGCAAGGCGGGGTTTCGAGGAGCATGCCTCCGAGCCGCCGAGCGACCAACCCGATGCAGCGGGTTGGGACGGACAGGTTGGGATGGGGGTGGAAGCAAACTGGAGCGGGTGATGGGAATCGAACCCACGTATTCAGCTTGGGAAGCTGATGTTCTGCCATTGAACTACACCCGCGTAACATACTAATTTTACGAAGAGACTGCCCGTCGCCGCAATCTTGGGATAGGTCCCGGCCCCGCTGCCCGGACCGGTAGCGGATAGCCGCCGCGCCACGGACGTGGTATATACTCGCCCCAAGTAAACCCGGTAGCCTTCCGGGTTCGCTCCCGCACCTTGCCAAGGAGTAGCGCGATGACATGGGAAACACCGACGTTTGTCGAAGTGAAAATGGACGCCGAAATCAATTCCTATCAGGACGATTTTGGCGACGGCCGCGAACCCGGCGTATAAGCTCTTCCCGCAAGTAAGATCCCCTCGCGCCGGCCCACGGGCGAAGGGAGTGTGCGTGCGCATCCACCATGCGTATCAAGGTGTTGGGTGCTGCCGCCGGTGGCGGCTTCCCGCAGTGGAATTGCGGCTGCCCCAATTGCCGTGACCTCCGCACGGGCGTTCTGGAGGCCAGGCCGTTAACCCAGGAGTGTGTAGGGATCAGCGCGGATGACGCGCATTGGTTCCTGCTGAACGCGTCGCCGGACATCCGTTCGCAGGTTGAAAGCTTTCCGCCGCTGCATCCGCGCGGGCCCCGCCATTCGCCGATCGCCGCTGTCGTGCTCACCAACGGCGATCTCGATCACACGCTGGGTCTGCTCTCACTGCGCGAATCCCATCCCCTGGTGATTTACGCGACCGAGCGCGTGCGCCAGGGCTTCACCGAGGGCAACGTGCTCTACCGCACCCTCATGCGCTTTCCGGGGCAGGTCGCGTGGAAAACGCTGTCCCCGGGGCGCGAAATTGCCCTGAGCGGCGCCGACGGCAAGCCCAGCGGACTATCCGTCGAGGCGGTTCCCGCACCCGGCAAGCCACCCGTTCACCTCGAAGGACTCGCCGCATCGGACCCCGGCGAGAATATCGGCCTCCTGGTTCGCGACCAGGGCACGGGGGGACGCCTCGCCTATTTTTCCGCCGCGGGCGGCGTCACCCCGGCCCTGCGCAAGGCCCTGGACGGCGCCGAGTGCGTGTTTTTCGACGGCACGTTCTGGTCGAGCGATGAGCTGATCGCGCTCGGCCTCGGCACCAAGCGCGCGGAGGAAATGGCGCACCTGCCCGTCGGCGGCGCCGACGGCAGCCTCGCGCGGCTTGCCGGGCTGCGGGCACCGCGCCGCATCTACATCCATCTCAACAACACCAATCCCCTGCTTCGACCCCGCTCGCCCGAACGCAGGCAGGTCGAGGCGAGCGGATGGGAGATCGCCTGCGACGGGATGGAGGTGGCGCTGTGAGCGGCCCCGCGCGGACAGCGCTGCCGCGGGAGGAATTCATCGGCTGGTTGCGCCGCGAGGGCGAGAGCCGTTACCACGACCGGCACCGCTACCACGTGCTCATGCACGAAGGCAGGCTCTCCCGACTGCAGCTCCAGCAGTGGGTGCTCAATCGCTACTACTATCAGACCCGCATCCCGATCAAGGACGCGCTCATCCTTGCCAAGTCCGAGGATCCCGCGTTCCGCCGCATGTGGATACGCCGGATTCACGATCACGACGGCACGGCCGACGGCGAAGGCGGGCTCGCGTTGTGGCTGCGGCTCGCGGAAGGCGTCGGCCTCGATCGCGAGGAGGTTGCAAGCTGCCGGTCGGTGCTGCCGGGGGTGCGCTTCGCGTGCGACGCCTACGTCGAGCTGGTGCGCAGCCGCAGCCTCGTCGAGGCCGTGGCTTCCTCGTTGACCGAGTTTTTCGCGCCGGACATCATGTCGAAGCGCGTGCTCGCCTGGGAAAAGCACTACCCGTGGGTCAGCCCGCAGGTGCTCGAATACTTCCGTTCCCGCGTGACCCGTGCCCGCCGCGATTCGGAGGAGGCGATCGAGTTCGTGGTGCGACACGCCGCGGCGTATGAGCTGCAGGAACGTTGCGTGGCCGCGTTGATCCGCAAGACCGAGATACTCTGGCACCTGCTCGACTGCGTCTACGCGGCCTACGTCGAGCCCGGATTGGGACCCGGGAGCGGACGTGCCTGACGCGATCTCGCTCGAGAGCCGGCCGCGTCTCGCCGCAAAGGTGCGGCTGCGCTATGATCGCAAAGGGAAGCGCTACATGCTGCTTTACCCGGAGAAGGGGCTGGTTCTTAATCCCACCGCGGCGGACGTGGCGCAGCTTTGCACCGGCGAGCATACCGTCGGCGCGATCGTCGCCCAGCTTGCCGCAAAGTACGGCCAGGACGTGCCGACGGTCGAGCGCGAGGTGATGAATTTTCTCGTCGCACTGATGCAGCGCGGGCTCGTGCAGGAGGCGTCGTGAGCGCGGAGTTCCGGCCGTACACGCTGATTGCGGAGCTGACCTATCGCTGCCCGCTGCGCTGCCCGTATTGCTCGAACCCTGTCGACTGGGCGCGCCGGCTGAAGGAGCTCGACACGCCGACCTGGCTGCGCGTGCTGCGCGAAGCCGAGGATCTGGGCGTGGTCCAGCTCAATTTCACGGGCGGTGAGCCGCTCGTGCGCGACGATCTCGAACAGCTGATCGAAGGCGCGCGGCGGCTGGACCTTTATACGAACCTCATCACCAGCGGGATTCCGCTCACACGGGCGCGCCTGGAGGGCTTTCGCGCACTGGGCCTGGACAACGTGCAAATATCGGTCCAGGACGTAACCGCCGGCGCATCGGATCGCATCGCGGGTCTCGCCTCGTTCGAGAAGAAGCTCGAGGCCGGCCGGTGGGTCAAGGAACTGGGCATGCCGCTCACGCTCAATATCGTCCTGCACCGCGAGAATCTCGACCGCGTCCCGGAGATGATCGCGCTTGCCGAGCGCATGGGCGCCGACCGCCTCGAGCTCGCCAACACGCAGTACCTCGGCTGGGCGCTGGTGAACCGGCGCGCGTTGCTGCCGACGCGCGAGCAGCTCGACCGCGCGCGCGCCGCCGCCGCCAGTGCCCGGCAGCGCCTGCTCGGCCGCATGGAGATCCTGTTCGTGACTCCCGATTACTTTGGCGAGTATCCCAAGACGTGCATGGACGGCTGGGGACGCCGTTTCATCGTCATCAGCCCCGACGGTCTCGTGCTGCCGTGCCATGCGGCGCACACGCTGCCGGAACTAACGTTCGAGAACGTGCGTGACCGGGCTCTTGCGGCAATCTGGTCGGACTCTCCCGGCTTCACCGCGTTCCGCGGCGAAGCGTGGATGCCCGAGCCGTGTCGAAGCTGCAGCCGGCGCGCCATCGACTTCGGCGGCTGCCGCTGCCAGGCCTATCACCTCACCGGCGACGCCGCGGCGACCGATCCGGTCTGCACGCTCGCGCCCGCTCACGGCCTGATCGATGCGGCGCGCGCCGAAGCCGCCGCCTCCACCGCGCCGCTGCGCTACCGGTCTCCGAGACTCGCCACTTCCCGATGAAATGCCGCATGGACGCCGCCCTGTGGATTCCGCTCGCATGCGCCGCGCTTGCGCTCGCAGCGGCGGAATGAAACGAACGCCCCGGCGCAGTTGTCAAACCGGGGCCGGGCGGTAAAATGATCACCGCCTGTCCCGACACCTCGATCCAATGATCTCTATCACCGTCAACGGCGAAGCGCGGCAATTCGAGCGGGCGCTCAACTGCGCCGAGTTGCTCGCGCGGCTCGATCTCGCGGGCAAGCGCGTCGCGCTCGAGAAGAACGGCGAGATCGTGCCGCGCAGCCGGTTCGGCGCTGAGCGGCTCGCCGACGGCGACCGCCTCGAGATCGTGGTCGCCGTAGGCGGCGGCTGAATCCTCGATCCCGGATCCCGGATCCTGCTCTATGAAGCCGCATGAAAACCTCGACCCCCTGGTGATCGCCGGCAAGCCGTACCGCTCGCGGCTGCTGATCGGCACCGGCAAGTACAAGGACTTCGCGGAAACGCGCGCCGCGGTGGAGGCGAGCGGCGCCGAGATCGTCACGGTCGCGATCCGCCGCACCAACATCGGCCAGGACCCGAAGCAGCCGAGCCTGCTCGAATACCTGCCGCCGTCGAAATTCACGCTGCTGCCGAACACCGCCGGCTGCTACACGGCGGAGGATGCCGTGCGCACGCTGCGGCTCGCCCGGGAGCTGCTCGACGGGCACGACCTGGTGAAGCTGGAGGTGCTGGGCGACCCGACGACGCTCTATCCCAACGTGGTAGACACCCTGGCCGCCGCGAAGACGCTGGTGCAGGAAGGCTTCAAGGTGATGGTATATACCTCGGACGACCCCATCGTCGCCCGGCAGCTCGAGGAGGCGGGCTGCGTCGCGGTAATGCCGCTCGCCTCGCTGATCGGCTCGGGCATGGGCATCCTCAATCCCTGGAACCTGGGCATCATCATCGAGCAGGCCAAGGTCCCGGTGCTGGTGGACGCCGGCGTGGGGACCGCCTCGGACGCCGCCATCGCGATGGAGCTCGGCTGCGACGGCGTGCTGATGAACACCGCGGTCGCCGCGGCGAAGAACCCGGTGCTCATGGCTACCGCGATGAAGATGGCCGTGGAAGCGGGGCGCGCCGCGTTTCTCGCCGGCCGCATGCCGAAGAAGCTCTACTCCGCCGCGCCGAGCTCGCCGACCTCCGGCCTTATCACGCCTTCCGCCTCGAAGTAACCGGCGACCGCGACTCCGACCAGCAGCGCGCCGCGCGCGACCGCGCCTATGAACGCGCCCCAACGTCCCATCCGCAGCTACGTATTGCGCCAGGGGCGGGTTACCGGCGCACAGCGGCGGGCGCGCGAAACGCTTTTGCCACGCTTCGGGATACCCTACTCGCGCGCGCCGCTCGACTTCGACCGCGTGTTCGGGCGCGCGGCGCCGCGGATCCTCGAGATCGGCTTCGGCATGGGCGAGACGACTGCCCGCCTCGCCGCGCAGCATCCCGAGAACGATTACCTCGGCATCGAGGTCCACGGCCCCGGCGTCGGCCGCCTGCTCAAGCGCGTGGCGGAGCTGGGACTGAGGAATATCCGCGTCATCCAGCACGACGCCGCCGAGGTCGTCGAGACCATGATTCCCCCCGCCAGTCTCGACGGGGTGCACCTCTTCTTTCCGGACCCGTGGCCGAAGAAGCGCCACCACAAGCGGCGCCTGCTGCAGGCGCCATTCGTTGCGCTGCTCGCCTCGCGCATGAAAGCGGGCGCCTACGCGCACGCGGCGACGGACTGGGAGGAGTACGCGCAGCAGATCCTGGAGGTATTTTCCGCGGAACCCCTGCTCGAGAACACCTGCGGCGGATTCGCGCCGCGGCCCGAATGGCGCCCGCAGACCAAGTTCGAGGCGCGCGGCCTACGGCTCGGCCACCGGGTGTGGGACGTGCTTTTCCGGCGCAAGGAATAGCTGCAGCAGGTCGTTGAGATACCGGCGTCCGAGCACCGTCGGAGCAATGCGCGCGTGGTCGCGCTCGATCAGCCCGCGGCGCTCGGCGTCATCCAGCTCGCGCAAGACAGCGGTCAGCGGCAGGCCCGTACGCTCCTCGAACAGTGCCGCCGGGAAGCCGGCGTTCAACCGCAGGGCATTCATCATGAACTCGAAGGGAATCTCCCCGGAAGGCACGTCGCGCTGTTCCTGAACCGGGTCGCCGGCTTCCGCGGCGGCCATGTATCGCTCGGGATGCTTGATCCGGGACTGCCGCACGATGCGCCCCGGAAACGACAGCTTGCCGTGTGCGCCGGCGCCGATGCCGAGATAGTCGCCGAACATCCAGTAATTCAGATTATGGCGGCAATAGGCCGCACCAGGTGATCCGCTGGGAGAGAAGAAAGGAGATAGGAGAGAGGCGTCACCCATGCTGGATACCCGCTCCTCTCTCCTCTCGCCTCTCCCCTCTCGTCGCCGGGCGAAGGCGGAGGTTTCATAGTGGTCGTAGCCCGCGCCGGCGAGCCGCGCTTCGATGGCCTCCTGCATCGCGGCAGTGGTGTCGTCATCGGGGAGCTTTGGCGGGAAACGGTGAAACCGGGTGTTGGGCTCGATCGTCAGTTGGTAGCACGACAAGTGCGGCGGCGCGAATTCGAGCGCCCCCTCGATGTCGGCACGGGCCTCGCCGACGGTCTGGCCCGGGAGGCCATACATGAGATCGAGGTTCACATTGTCGAAATCGCGCATCGCCATCTCGATCGCCCGCCGTGCCTCGCGCCCGTCATGGATGCGCCCGAGCGACTTCAGGTGGCGGGAATCGAAGCTCTGGATGCCGAGCGACAGCCGGTTGATTCCGGCGGCGCGGAAGTCCCGGAATTTCCCGGCCTCGGCCGTTCCCGGATTGGCCTCGAGCGTGAACTCCGCTTCGGGGGCAAGGGCGAGCCGCGCCCGTACCGCCGCGAGGATTGCATCGATCGCGGGCGCGGAGAAAAGGCTCGGCGTCCCGCCGCCGAAGAATACGCTGTGCACCCGCCGCCCCCATACGTGCGGCAGGGCCCGCTCGAGGTCGGCGGTGAGCGCGGCGACGTAGCGCTCCTCCGGCACGGCGCCGCGCGCCTCATGCGAATTGAAATCGCAGTACGGGCACTTGCGCGCGCACCACGGGATGTGGATATACAGGGAAAGAGGCGGCGGCGCCCTGAAGACAGGATTCGGGGTCGAAGATTCAGGATGCACTGAAACAGTGCCTTTCATTCGCGCCGGAGATCTCGGTTGACTTTGATCCCTGAATCCGGGTTCCTGAATCCCGAGTCCTCGCGCAGCATCTCGACCAGCCGCCGCAACGCCTTGCCGCGGTGGCTGACTGCATTCTTCTCCTCGGGCGGAAGCTCCGCGGCCGTGCGGCCGAGTTCCGGCAGCAGGAAATGCGGGTCATAGCCGAATCCGCCTGCGCCGCGCGGTGATGCGATGACTTCGCCGTGCCAGCGGCCTTCCGCGATCAGCGGCTCGGGATCGCCGGGATGGCGTACCAGCACGATCACGCAGTAGTAGTGCGCGCGGGTGTTGGCATGGCCGCGAAGGGCCGCAACCAGCTTCTCGTTGTTGCGCCGGTCCTGGTCCGAGCGCCCGCCTTGCGCGCCCGCAGGCGCTCCATCCGCGTAGCGTGCGGAGTGGACCCCGGGCTCCCCCCCGAGCGCCTCGGCGCAAATGCCGGAGTCGTCCGCGAACGCCGGCAACCCGGTATGGCCGCTCGCGAGGCGCGCCTTGGCGAGCGCGTTCTCCACGAAGGTGCCGTGCGGTTCGTCGGCTTCCGGGACGCCGAGCTCGGTCTGGGGCACGACCTCGATGCCGAGCGGGGCCAGCATCTGGCGGAACTCGCGCAGCTTGCCGGGATTGCCGCTCGCCAGAACCAGTCGCCTCATCGATCTAAAGCTTCAGGGCGGCACGCTGCGCGGCGACGAACTCCCGGATCCCGCGCTCGGCGAGATCGAGCATCGCGTCCATCTGTGCGCGCGTGAATGGCCGCCCCTCCGCGGTCCCCTGTACTTCCACCAGGCCGCCGCTCCCGGTCATGACGACGTTCATGTCGGTGTCGCAGCGCGCGTCCTCCGCGTAGTCGAGATCGAGCACGGGGATGCCTTCGTACACGCCGACCGAGACTGCGGCCACGAAATCCCGGATCGGCGAGGAGTCGATCAGCCCCTGCTTGAGCAGGTGCGCGACGGCGTCGTGCAGCGCGACGAAGCCTCCGGTGATGGCCGCGGTGCGCGTGCCGCCGTCGGCCTGGATGACGTCGCAGTCGACCTGGATCGTGCGCTGGCCGAGCTTATCAAGGTCCATGGGCGCCCGCAGCGCCCGCCCGATCAGGCGCTGGATTTCCTGGGTGCGGCCCGACTGCCTGCCGCGCGCGGCCTCGCGGTCGGTGCGCGTGTTGGTCGAGCGCGGCAGCATGCCGTACTCGGCGGTGACCCAGCCCCGCGTCGTGCCCTTCAGGTGCGACGGCACCTGGTCGAGGACGCTCGCGGTGCAGAGCACGCGGGTGTCGCCGCATTCGATCAGCGCCGAGCCCTCGGCATGCCGCGTGTAGCCGCGCTGAATGCGCAGCGCGCGCAGCTCGTCGCTTTTCCGTCCGCTGGGTCGCATGTAACTCTCTGAGTATGCTATCTTTCCCGGTGAACCACCACCGGAATGGCAAAGGGCAGATCGGGATGATACACAGCATGACCGGCTACGCCGCGTTGGCCCGGGAATTCCCGTTCGGCGTCCTGAGCATCGAGCTGCGCTCGCTCAACCACCGCTACCTCGATATCCAGTTTCGCCTGCCCGATGACCTGCGCGCGGTCGAGCCCGCGCTGCGCGAGCTGCTCGCCGAGAATATCGCGCGCGGCAAGGTCGAGTGCCGCGTGTCGTTCACCACCGTGTCGGGCGCGCACAAAGCGTTGAAGCTCAATGAGGACCTGCTGCTGCAGCTGGAGGCGCTGGACCACAAGGTGCGCGCCCGGATCGCCGGGGTCGGGCAATTGAGCGCGGCCGATGTCCTGCGGTGGCCCGGGGTGCTCGCCGCGGAACCCCTCCCCCTGGAGGAGCTCCAGGCGGCCTGCCGCGAGCTGCTGGCGCAGGTCGTGCAGGAGTTCAACGCTGCGCGCGCGCGGGAAGGCGGTCGCCTTGCGGCTCTGCTGCGGGAGCGCGCGGACGCCATGGGGCGCCTCCTCGGCGACCTCACTCCGCGCATGCCGCAGGTCGTCGCGGCGTACCGGGACAAGCTCGCCGCGCGGCTGAAGGAGGCGATCGGCGGCGGCGAAGAGGAGCGCATCCGGCAGGAGGTCGCGGTGTTCGCCACCAAGATCGATGTGGACGAGGAGCTGACGCGACTCGGCGCCCATGTGGCGGAGTTGCGGCAGACGCTTGCCGGCGGCGGCGCGGTCGGAAAGAAGCTGGATTTCCTCATGCAGGAGCTCAACCGCGAGGCGAACACACTCGCCTCCAAGTCCGTGGACCTCGCCGTGACCCGCGCCGCGCTCGATCTCAAGATCGTGATCGAGCAGATGCGCGAGCAGTTGCAGAACATCGAATGAAACAGTCTCAGGTCCAAGGTTTCAGGTCTAAGGTTCAGAGTTCAGATGGGTTCACAGATCGCACTTGAACTTCAGGCCTGAAACCTTAAACCTGAAACGTGAAGCCCTAGACGGCACATGTCAGGCTCGCTTTTTATAGTCAGCTCACCCTCGGGCGGCGGCAAGACCAGCCTGGTCAAGACGCTGCTCGAGGCCGAGCCGGAGCTGCGATTGTCGGTGTCGTATACCACGCGCCCCCCGCGCCCCGGCGAGGTAGACGGCCGCGACTATCACTTCGTGGCGGCTCCGGTGTTCGAGCGCATGCTCGCGGCCGGGGAGTTCCTGGAGAGCGCGGTGATCTACGGCAACCGCTACGGCACTTCCCAGAAGCTGATCGAGCGCGAGCAGGCGCAGGGCCGCGACGTGGTGCTGGAGATCGACTGGCAGGGCGCGCAGCAGATTCGCCGCGTGATGCGCCAGGTGGTGAGCGTCTTCATATTGCCGCCGTCGCCCGAGGTGCTGGAAGCGCGCCTGCGGGCCCGTGGACAGGACAGCGAGGACATCGTCGCGCGGCGTCTCGCCGCCGCGCGCGAGGAAATCGGCCACGTGAGCGAGTACGAGTATGTTATCATTAACGACGATTTCAACCGGGCGGCGCAGGACCTGCGCTGCATCATCCGGGCCGAACGGCTCAAGCTTGCCCGCCAGCTCGCCCGTAACCAAAAGCTTTTCCAGCGCTACCAGTAACAGGAGCCCGCCGTGGCCCGCATTACCGTCGACGATTGCCTGAAGGTCATACCCAACCGCTTCGAGATGTCGCTCGCCGCGACCTACCGCGCGCGCCAGATCACCAACGGCGCGCAGCCGATGATGGAGGCTTCCCGCGACAAGCCCACCGTGATCGCGCTGCGCGAGCTCGCCGCCGGCAAGTACGGCCCCGAGATCCTGAACAAGACACCCACGTGACCGAGCAATCAGCGATCAGCTATCAGCTGAAACCTGAGCGGGCTGAATGCTGATGGCTGAGAGCTGACGGCTATCAATGTCCACTGCCGCTCCCGCCCTGTTCAAGGAGTGGTCCGGCTACCTGAAGCCGGAGGACATCTCGCAGCTGCAGTCGGCGTACCAGTTCAGCGAGCAGGCCCACGAGGGCCAGTTCCGCAAGTCGGGCGAGCCCTACATCTCGCACCCGCTCGCGGTCGCCAACATCCTCGCGCAATGGCACCTGGATCCCCAGGCGCTCACCGCCGCGCTGCTGCACGACGTGATGGAGGATACCTCGGTCACCAAGACCGAGATCTCGCGCAACTTCGGCCGGCCGGTGGCGGAGCTCGTGGACGGCGTGTCCAAGCTCGACAAGATCGAGTTCGAGTCGCATGCCGAGGCGCAGGCCGAGAACTTCCGCAAGATGCTGCTGGCGATGGCGCGCGACGTGCGCGTCATCCTGATCAAGCTCGCCGACCGGCTGCATAACATGCGCACGCTCGAGGCGGTGAGCTTCGAGCAGCGGCGCCGCATCGCGCGCGAGACGCTCGAGATCTACGCGCCGATCGCCAACCGCCTGGGGCTGAACAGCATCTACCAGGAGCTCGAGGACCTGGCGCTGAAGCACCTCTATCCCGACCGCTACCGGGTGCTCGCCAAGGCGGTGAAGGCGGCCGGCGGCAACCGCCGGGAGGTCGTGGGCAAGGTGCTCGACGCGATGCGCAAGAAGCTGAGGAGCGCGGGAGTCGAGGCCCAGGCGCAGGGGCGCGAGAAGCATCTCCACTCGATCTACCGCAAGATGCGCGAGAAGCACCTCACCTTCGCGCAGGTGCTCGACGTCTACGGCTTCCGCATCGTCGTCAACGACGTGCCGGCCTGCTACGTCGCGCTGGGGGCGCTTCACAGCCTCTACAAGCCGATCCCCGGCAAGTTCAAGGATTACATCGCAATTCCCAAGGCGAACGGCTACCAGTCGCTGCACACCATGCTGTTCGGCCCCTTCGGCACCCCGATCGAGGTGCAGATCCGCACCCGCGAGATGCACAAGATCGCGGAGGCGGGGGTCGCCTCGCACTGGCTCTACAAGGATACCGACACCTCGCTCTCCGAGCTCCAGAAGAAGACCCACCAGTGGCTGCAGAGCCTGCTCGAGATGCAGTCGCAGTCGGGCGACTCGGTCGAATTCCTCGAGCACCTCAAGGTGGATCTCTTTCCGGACGAGGTCTACGTGTTCACGCCCAAGGGCAAGATCCTGTCGCTGCCGCGCGGGGCGACCGCCGTGGACTTCGCCTACGCCGTGCACACCGACATCGGCAACCGCTGCGTGGCGGCGAAGATCAATCAGGAGCTGATGCCGCTGCGGACGGAATTGAAGAACGGCGACCGCGTCGAGATCATCACCGCGGCCCACGCCAAGCCCAATCCGATGTGGCTCAATTTCGTCGCCACCGGCAAGGCGCGCTCGCGCATCCGTCATTTCCTCAAGACCATGCACTTCCAGGAATCGGCGAAGCTCGGGGAGCGCCTGCTCAACCAGGCGCTGACCGCGCTGGGCGCCGGTCCGGCCGAAATCAAGGATGCCCACTGGGAGAAGTTCACGCGCGACGCCGGCGTCAAGTCGCGCCAGGAGGTTCTCGCCGACATCGGCCTCGGCAAGCGGCTCTCGGCGGTGGTGGCGCGGCGGCTGCTGTCGCGGGGCGAGCCTGGGCCGAACGAGGCTCCGGCGCGGGGGTCGGTCATCATCCACGGCTCGGAAGGCATGGCGGTGCAGTTCGCCCAGTGCTGCCGGCCGATACCGGGCGACCCCATCATCGGCATCATCAGCAAGGGCCAGGGCATGGTGATCCACACCCACGACTGCTCGGCCATCACCAAGGCGCGCCACGACCCGGACCGGGTGCTCGACGTGGCGTGGGACCCCGAGACCCGCAAGCCGTTCGAGGTCAGCATCAAGCTGATCGTGGCCAACCAGCGCGGCGTGCTCGCCAAAGTCGCCGCCGAGATCGCGGAGGCGGGCTCCAACATCCAGAACGTGGCGGTGGATCCCGAGGACGGCAGCAGCTATACCAACATGTTCTTCACGCTGCAGGTTTCCAACCGGCTGCATCTCGCGCACATCATGCGCGCGCTCCGGCGCATTCCCGAAGTGGTGCGGATCTCGCGCGTCAAGGGGTGAAGCGGCCCGGCGGCCGGGCGATCCGCGTCGCGCTACGCGGTTACCTGCGTGTCACCCGCGGACTCGCGCCTCAGCGCCGCGGCGGGCACGCCCCGCGGCTGCAGCCACTCCAGGGAAAGCAGCATGCAGCGCAATCTGGCGCAATCCCCACCACCATCGGTGGTCGCCCAACCCCAGTGCGATTTGGCTCATGGTCCGACAGCTTTCAGGCGCCGTGACGTCGTGGCCTACTTCTGGATGCTGACGACGCGCGTCGGTTCGGCCTGGGCCGGCGCCTCCCGCTCATCGAGGTACTTGGACAGCATCACGTACGTCGGGTAGCGCTGGCCGGTCCGGCCGGCGTAGTCGACGATGATCCGCTCGAGCGCCTTGAACGCGAGGCGCACCATCCGGGTGTCGGTGTCGATCCGCGAGCGCGAGACCTCCCCCATGCGCAGCATGACCTCGAGTATTTCCAGCTCCACCGCCTCGTCGCCGCGAAATTCCGCATGAATCCGCTTGGGCCTGCCGTGATTGAGCATCGCCATGTTCGCCTCTCCCTGGGGGACCCGGGTGGTCCGCGGCCCGCCGGGTCCCTGCCCGGGCCGCGCGTGTTTTCAATCGGCCAGCGTCACTCCACCGCGTGGCTTTCTTCGGATCCGGTAGGCTCATCAGAAGCGGCGGGCGCTGCGGCCGTTATTCTGACCGCCCCGCCTTGCGCGGCGTCCTGCGCGGGTATCGCGGCTTTCTCCACCCGTGGCGCGGCGTCTGCTGCCGCCACGACATTCGCCCTGGAAGTGGAAACTCCAGGTTCCCGCCCGGCCGAGGCCGTACGTTGCGCCGTTGCGGCCGGTTTGGCAACCGGCGCAGTCCGCGGGCCGCCCGCGGAGCTCTTCGTGATCGAGGCAGAAGATATGGGTGCCGGCGTGGCGCTCGCGCGGCGAAGCGGCGAAACCGCGGATCCCGCTACCGCCGGCGATACGATGCCTTCTCCCCCCCTTGCAGCGGCCGGACGGCCTGAGTCCGGCGCCGCGGTGGCGCCGGCCTGGCGGGCCGCTCGCCCGTCCTTGGCCTGCGCAAGCGTGATACCCATGATGCCGGCGATCTTCGCCCAGCTCATGCCGCCCGCCCGCATTTGCAGCAGGCCGGGATGCAGGTAGGGGCTCGCAGCTCGCCCGTTGGTGCGACTCGCGATCCCCCCGCCGGCAAGCACCGCCTTGATCTGGCCGGGCGTGGGCTGGGTGATGCCGAGCTGGGCAAGCTGTTCCCGCGCGAGCACGAGGGCCGTGCGGACGTTGACGTAATCCATGGGTCGGGTGGGGGGGACGAGCCGCGTCGCCGTGCCGGATTGGCCGCCAGCGCCGGGCGCAGTGAGCTCGATCTCGGTGCCCTGCCGCAATCCCGCCACCAGGCTGCGGGCGTTTGCGTCCGAACCCGCGAACCCGGTGAATTCGCTGACGAGGCGAGCTGGGGCCTGTGGCATGCCGCTCGACTCAGCTACGGCCTCGCGCGCGGTCGTCGCAGGAGTCGCCGCATCCTTCGCGCCCGTCCCGGCCGCAAGGCTCCCTGTGCAAAGGAGCGCGCTCAGCACCAGCGTGCAAGGCGACTTCAACACTGGACCCCTCTGCTCCCTCAACCTGTGGCGAACCAGCCCATCATGGCTGCAATGCCGACGATGCTGAAGCCGATCACGGCCGTCGCGGCAACGAGCAGAAGGGAATAAAGGATCTTGGCCCGCTTCTCCACGGCGCCTGTACTTTCCTGGGTGAGTCCAACTGCATCCATACGCTCCTATCCTCCGGCCACCGGCGAACGGCCTGTCCGGAACGGCAGCTTTCAGGTCAGGCGCAATGGCCGTACCAGTCGACATTGTTTTTTTTATCAATGAGTTAGAGGCGCCAACGCAAACGCAGGTGTCGCCGCCAGGCAACACGGACCGGTAACAGAGGCCTAGCGGGGTGATTCGGCAGGGGTTTTTCTGTCGCGGGGCAGCGACAAGGGGCGCGTAGAACGGCAGATTCGCGCGCGCGTTGAACGGCGTATCGGAGTGCCAAGTGCCCCGATCACGCATAGGTGCGTCCGTTCGAACGCGCGCAGTTAAATCGGCGCCGACGGCGTCCGATTTAACGGGACTTGAACAGCTTGGGGTCGAGCTGGTGTCGCCCGAGCAGCTTGTAGAACTCGGTGCGGTTGCGCTTGGCGAGCCGCGCAGCTTGCGTGACGTTGCCCTCGGTGATCTTCAGGAGCTGGGTCAGGTACTCGCGCTCGAAGCGGCGCCGCGCCTCCTCGAACGAGGCGAACTCGGCCTGCTGGTTCTGGATCGCCTGCTGCGCGAGCGACACCGGGATGATGGGCGTCGTCGCGAGCGCGACCGACTGCTCGACGACGTTGTAGAGCTGGCGCACGTTGCCGGGCCAGGCGGCCGCCACCAGGAGCTCCATCGCTTCCGGGGCGAAGCCGTTGACGGTCTTGTGGTACTTGGCGGCGAGGAACGCAAGGAAGTGGCCGGCGAGCAGTGGGATGTCCTCGCGCCGCTCGCCGAGCGGCGGAATCGAGAGCGCCACCACGTTCAGCCGGTAATACAGATCCTCGCGGAAGTTTCCCGCCGCCATCTCCGCCTCGAGGTTGCGGTGGGTCGCCGAGATCACGCGCACGTCCACGTCGTAGGTGTCGGTGGAGCCGACCGGCCGCACCTTTTTATCCTGCAGCACGCGCAGCAGCTTCACCTGCAGCGTGACCGGCATGTCGCCGATCTCGTCGAGGAACAGCGTACCCTGGTTGGCGGTGAGAAACAGCCCCTTGTGGTCGCGCACGGCCCCGGTAAACGCGCCCCGCACATGGCCGAAGAGCTCCGACTCGAGCAGCGGCTCGGGGATCGCGCCGCAGTTGATCGCGACGAACGCGCGGTCGCGCCGCGGACTCGCCTTGTGGATGGCGCGCGCCACCATCTCCTTGCCGCTCCCCGATTCCCCGGAGATGAGCACGCTCGCGTCGCTCTCGGCAACCAGCCGCGCTTTCGCGAGCATGTCCTCCATGGCGTGGTTGCGCGTGATGATCTCGCGGCGCCATCCCTCCCCGTCCTCGCCGGCTCCCCGCGGGCCGCCGGTCGTCGCGAGCGCCCGCTCCACCTCCGTCAGCAACGCCCTGGGGTCGAAGGGCTTCGCCAGGTAGCCCGCCACGCCGCGCTGCACCGCGGACACGGCGTCGGGTATCGTGCCGTGCGCCGTCAGGATGATGACCGGCAGCATGGGATGCCCGCTGCGGATCGCCTCGAACAGCGCCATGCCGTCCATGCCGCCCATCCGCAGATCGGTCACCACCAGTTGCGGTCGCGTCGCGCTCACCTGCGCGAGCGCGCGCTCCGCGCTCTCGGCGGTGGAAACGGCGTAGCCGGCGGCGGTCAGGCGGATCTGCATGAGCCGCAGCAGGTCCGGATCGTCGTCGACCACCAGTATGCTGGCTCGCGAGGCGCTCATCGGCTCCTTTCGATCATGCTGCGTTCGAGCGATTTCAGTGCGTCGAGCTTCTGCTGCAGCTCCTGGGCGCTCGCGGCAAGCCGCTGCTGCTCCTTCAGGCTCGCGCCAAGCACCACGGCAAGCGCCTGCAACCGTCCCTGGTGCGTCGCAACCGTTTCCAGCAGTCCGGCCGCGCGGGCGTCGTCGGTAAACGCCATCCCGGGGCGCGAAAGGACCATGGCGAGGCGCACGCGGTTGAAATCGGTGTTCGCGCGGGCGAACGCATGCCACGCCGCCTCGTGCTCGCGGATCGCCTCGGGACCGGGCAGCTTCCAGACGTACTGGTAATAGAGCAGCAGGCTCTCGACGTCCGAGGCCGGCTGGGGCGCGCCCGGCTGCACCCACGGCGCCGGCTCCATCGGCTCGACCAGCTTCACGACGCCGCAACCGGCGAGTGCCGCCGCGCAGCCGATGCCGAGCAGCGTCAATGCCCTCACCCCCGCCCCTCTCCCCCAGTGGCGAGGGTGCGCCGAAACGTTGAGCAGGGGCCCCGGTTTCTGGGGATGCGACCGTTGAGGCGCACGCAAGCCCGCGGGCGAGCACGGCGCTGCATCCCGCTCCGGGGTCGCATCCAAGCACGATACGCTTGGAACCTGCTCCGCCCTCTGCGGGCGCATTCGAGGTGCAAATGCATTGTCAGTCATTTGCACAAGAATCGGATGGCGATTCGTCACGACGCTGCGGTCTCCGCGCGGATGAGCGGGAGACGGATCCTCAGGTGGGCGCCGCGCCCGCTGTCCACGACTTCCACGCTGCCGCCGTGGGCGAACACGTACTCCTTCACGACCGAGAGCCCGATGCCGGTGCCGCGCACCGGGCCGGCGCCGGCCTGGCTGCCCTGGTAGAACGGATCGAAGATGCGGACGCGCTCGTCGCGCGAAATCCCCGGACCCTGGTCGGTCACGTCGAGCTCGAGCGCATCGCCGTCGAAGCGCGCGGTGAGGCCGATGACGCCCCCCGGCGGCGAGAATTTCACGGCGTTGGAGAGAAGGTTGTCGAGCACGACGCGCAATTTCTCGGAGTCCGCGGGGATCATCACGTCTTCGGCAGCGATGTCGAGGGTGAGGTTCCGGGCCCTGATCGCGAGCCGCTGGTCCTCGGTCACGCGCCTGATTACCTCCCGGATGTCCACCGGCCCTAGGTCCACCGTGACCTTGCGAAACTGGCTCGCGCCGAACGAAAGCAGGTCCTCGATCAGCTTCTGCAATTCTACACTGTTGTGGCGCAGGATCTCCGCGATCTCGCGCTGCTCCGGGGTCAGCTTTCCGACCGCCTCCTCGGACAGGAGTTCCGCGCCTTCGCGCAGCGCCGTGAGCGGCGTCTTCAGCTCGTGCGAAACCTGCCGCAGAAAGCGGTTCTTCTGCTGCTCGACATCCAGCAGCTCGCGCCGCATCCACTCCAGCCGGTCGCCGAGCTGCACCAGGTCCTGCGGGCCGCTCACCGCCACCGGCACGCGCAGCTGGCCGCTGCCCAGGCGGCGGATCGCAGCGTCGACCTGGCGGATCGGGCGCGTGATGAGGATGGAGAATCCGATCACCAGAAACACCACCACCGGAATCAGCGCGAGCAGCTGCCAGTACGTGATGCGCTGCGCGCGGTCGGCGGTCTCGCGCATCGCCTCGACCTCGCGGTCGATCAGCGCGTTGGAGCGCGCAACCAGGACCTGGGCCTGCTCGGACAGCCCGATGAAGCTCTCGACCGCGACCGCGGCCTCGGGGCTCTTCGCTCCGGCCCCGGACAGCGCCTTGAAGGCCGCCGCTTCGCCGCGGATGATTTCATCCAGAGCCTTCCTCTGTTCCGCATCGAGCGGGAGATTCGCGAATTCCGCGGCCGCCTGCTCGAACTGCCGGCGGTTCGCCGCGTAGGCATCGAGCAGCGAGTGATCGTCGAGGATCACGATCTGGCGCGCGGTGCGCTCGAGCGCGGTCAACTGCTGCGCAAGCCGGCGCCCGCTCTGGGTGGCCTGCACGGCCTGGTAGACCGCGTTCTGGCTGCGATTGGCGAGGCGGTCCACCGAGACGGCGTTGTTGGCGAGCGCGAACACCAGCGGCAATGCGACGAGCGTGAACCCGACCGCCAGCAGCCTCGGGAAGGAGCTCGGGTAGAAGACCGGCATTGCGGGAGATTAGCCCCAGCGCGCAGACCGAGGCAACCTGCTTCACCCTCCGTGAATTGCGTCACGGGCACGGGCGGCGGGATCGCGCATCACGGAGCCTGAACGAGGTCCCGCAGCATCCGGTGCAGCCCGGTCACCACACGCGCGAGCCGCTCGTAGTCCACCTTGTCCGGCGTGTCCCCGGCCGAGTGGTAGTGCGGGTAGCGGTAGGGCGCGGTGTCGGTCACCATCAGCGCCCGCCAGCCCTGCTCCCAGAAGGACCGGTGGTCGGACCAGTCCACGCCCGGGATGAAGGCGGGCGCCGCGACGCCCTCCGACGGAAACTCCGCGTGGCGGCGGAAGGACGCGAGCGACTCGTGCAGCAGCGCGCGCGACGACAGGTTCGAGACGAAAGCGATGAAATTGCCGGTCGACGGATAGAACAGGCTGAACGGGAAGGGGTAGCGCTGGCTGCGGGGAGCGTCGGAGTAGTAGCCGATCGTCTCGAGCGAGAACATCGCGACGATGTTCTCGCCCCGCTCGCGCGAGCGCCGCGCGTAGACGCGGCTGCCCATTTCGGCCGTGTGGTCGTACGGCGGCTCCTCGTTGACGAACAGGACGCAGCGCAGCGTGCGCGCCGGCTTCGCATCCCTGAGCAGGCGCGCAAGCTCCAGCACCGCGGCAACGCCCGAGCCGTTGTCGTTCGCGCCGGGCGCGCCGAGCACCGAATCGTAATGGGCGCCGACGATCACGATCTCGGATGCCCGCGTGCTTCCCCGCACCTCCACCTCGATGTTGCGCACCTCGACCGGTCGCGCCACCAGCCCGCTTTCCGGCACCGTGTAGCGCTGGGCCGCGGTCGCATGCCCCAGGCCGGCAAGGGTCCTCTCGATGTAGAGCGCCGAAGCTTCGAGCTCGGCGGCATGGAACACGTTGTGCTCGCGGCTCGCGATCGACGTGACGTGCGCGCGGAGCCTGCCGGCGATGGCCTGCTCCTCGTCCGTCAGCGGCTTGAGCGTGCCGGCGTACGAGACCCCCGGGACCCTGACCATGTACCACAGCAGCCAGGCCGTCGCGGTCGCAAGCGTAAGCCAGAAGATCATGCGCGCGATCCAGACTGTCCGGCGGGTCACGTCTAGCGCGGACCGTGCGGGACGCCGGTCACGGCCTGCAGCGCCTGTTCCACCGCGACGCGCATCGGTTCGTCCCTGATGAACTGCAAGGCGATATTGAACTCTCTCACCGCCTCCTCCCGGCGCAAGAGGTCGGCGTAGGCTAGACCCAGCCGGAAGTGAAGCAGCCCCCGGCCCGGATGAGACCTGCCGGCCGCACGCAACCGGTCCAGCCCCTCCTCGAGCAGGGCCGCGGCAGATCCGGCGCGACCCTGCGACCGCTCCAGCTCCGCGAGCCCGGCGCGGCTGTAGAGGTTGTCCGGGTCGAGCGCAAGCGAGGCGCGGAATGCCTCGGCAGCCGGCGCGACATGGCCCAGCTTGGCTTCGACATTGCCCAGGTTGTACCACGCAATGCCCGCGAGCGCCGCGCTCCGGGGCGGAAACTTCACGGCGTTGAGGAACGCCTCCTGCGCCTGTGCAAGATCCCCGGTGCGAAGATAGTAGGCCCCGAGGTTGATGTAGAGATAGCGCCAGGAACTCTCCCCGCTGCGGGCTATGGCCCAGCGATACACCGTCCCCTCGTCCTTCCATAACGGGATCGTCGCGGAGACGGCCACGGCGCAAGCAACCAGCCAGACTCCAGCGAATCCCCCCAGGAACTTGAGCGCCCCCGGATGGCGCGTCGACAGGTTCGAAGCAAGGCTGCCGGCGGCAAGACAGACAAACACGAGCGGAAGCGCGAGGTAGCGCGATGCAATCTGCAGCTCGCCGGCGTAAGTAGGCGCCGGGATGATATTGGACACGGGGAGGAGCGCTGTCAGAAACGCGAGAAACCATCCTGCCGGCGCCCGGCCCGCCTCGGTGGTGCGGATGGCGATCGCGGCGAGGGCCACTGCGCCCGCGGTGATTGCGACCGACAACGCGGCGTGCAGCCCCTCCACCGGAAGCGGCAACACCCGGTTGGGCGCGGGATCGAGACCGATCCAGAACGCCTCGGAAACGTAGTGCGCGAGGCTAGCGGCCACGACCAGGACATGCTGCTCGATGGGGCCGATGCTCTCGTAGCGTGCCATCACCCGCCCCATTCCGAGCTGAGGTCCGAGGGCCACGAGGCGGAGCAGCAAGTAGGCGACGAATGCGACCGCCAACCCGGTATAGACCCGCAAATGCGACGACCAGACGCGTGCGGCGGCGGCCAGGTGCGACGGCCCCGGCGGCCCCGGCGGCCCCGCCAGCGCGAGATGCACGAACGGCAGGGCGAGCAGAAATCCGACCGCCGTCTCCTTGGTCAGCAGCGCCGCCAGGAACAGCAGGCCCATTGCGCACGCGCGACCCCAGCTGTCCGCCGGCCGGGCGATCTCGAGCTCCAGCGCGATCAGGAGGAACGCAGTCATCAGCAGATCGAAACGTCCCAGCGAAATCCAGGCAACGGGCTCGGTCAACGCGGGATGGAGGCCGTACAGCAGCCCGCAAATCGCCGCGGTCGTCCCGCGGAACCGGGGCGGCGAGTCCTGCCCGAGCAGGCGCCACACGAGGAGCGCGACCAGAGCCGTGTTCAACGCATGGAGCAGGAGATTGACGAGGTGGTAGGTCTTCGGACCGGATTGTCCCGACCAGAGCTCCAGCCCAAAGGTAAGGAGTGCGAGCGGGCGAAATACCGATTCCCCGGTTGCCGCCTGGAGAAGCCCGACCCGCCATTGCGAGGGATCTTTCAGCTCCGGCGAATGTTGCAGGTAGCTGCGGTCGTCCCAGACGAAATCGAAGTCGAGCACCGGCCAGTACAGCGCCAGCACCGCGGCTGCGCACAGACCCGCGGCGGCAGCCGCAATCCTCCCGCCGCCGCGCGGAGCGTGATCGAATGCGGCACCGGAACCGGGGGCGTCCGCCATGCGCTAGAGACCGGCGATCTTCAGCTCGCCGGCAAGCTGGCCGAGGCTCGCGGCGAGCGGCGCGGGGAGCGGGATGCCGTTCTTCAGCCGGTCGGCGCGCGCGGCATGGCTGCCTTCCCCCGGCAGGCGGACGCGGTCCACGCCCGGCAGGCGCTTCGAGTCGCGCAGGTCGCGGATCAACGCGTCCACGCTTCTCTTGAATTCCGCGACCGGCTGAAAGGCCGCCACGTTGATCGCCACGATGGCGTGCCCGGTGTTGGTCGGGGTCGTATCGTCCGCATTGAAGTCCACCACGTCTTTCCCCATCGCCGCGCCGTTCAACGTCCCCGCGAGCAGCCCGAAGACGAGCGCGAGGCCGTAGCCCTTGTAGCCGCCGATGGGCAGGAGGAACCCCTCGTTGGCGCGCCGGGGGTCGGTCAACGGCCGGCCCTGCCGGTCCATCATCCAGCCCTCCGGCATCGCTTCCCCGCGCTGCGCCTTGGTCTTGACCTTGCCGTAGGCGGCGACGGTCGTCGCCATGTCGAGCACGATCGCGGGCTCCGCGCCAGCCGGCACCGCGACCGAGATCGGGTTGGTGGACAGCAGCATGTCGAGCCCGCCCCACGGCGGAAGATGGTTGGCGTTTCCCACCGCGAGGTAGAGCCCGATCATGTCGTGCTCGGGCGGCATCGCGGCGTAGAGCGAGGCCGGCCCCGCATGGTTGCTCCATTTCACGCCGACCCAGGCGACCCCGGCAGTCTTCGCCTTCTCGATCGCCTTCTCGGTCGCGAAGCGCATCACGAGGTGTCCCATGGCGTTGTCGCCGTCCACCAGCGCCATGCCGGACGCTTCCCGCTCGATGCGGATCCTGGGCTTCACGTTGACCGCACCCCCCTTGATCCGCCGGATGTATTGCGGGAGGCGGAACACCCCGTGCCCCTCGGAGCCCTGCAGGTCGGCGCGCGTCATGAGCGCGGCGATGGTTTGCGATTCCGCCGCCGAGATGCCCACGGCCTCGAACGCGCGCGCGATGAAGGCCTCGAGCCGTGCTGCCGGGATGCGAATTGCAGTGTGGGTCTCCGCCACGGATTCCTCCTCTCTAATCGTCGCGTTTCCGCGCTTCCGCCAGAGCGTGAGCCACGGCGCGGGGAACCAGGCCGACTTTCCCCAGCGGTTGCAGCGACTCGTCGCTGCTCTTCGCGCACGCCTGCTGGATCGCCAGAAAAACCCTCGCGGCGGCGGTTTCCCGCCAGAACCAGTCCTCGATCGCCCTGGGCGAAACATTTCCCGGCTGCGCCGCCACCGCCTCGTAGTAGAACGCCTTCACGTCGTCGCAGGCGCGCTTGAGAGCGACCCCGGCCGGCACGCCCGGGACGGCGGCGGGCCGCGGCGCGCTATCGACGTAGGAAGCCGCATGGCTCGCCGCGTCCTCCACGGTCATCCCGGAAATGCCGACCGTCGTGCGCCCGCGCCGCCTGACCGCGAGGTCGTACCACGGTGCCAGCTGCGCCATTTCGCGGCGCATCGCCTCGACCAGGCCCGTCTCATTCCCGCGCGCCGCGGCGAAGCTCACCGGGCACGCAAAACCCTCGGGCGGGGCATCCGTCGCCGGGGCATCGTCGGGAAAATCCTCGAGCACCGGTCCCGGCGCGCGCTCGAGGAGCGCGAGCAGCGCCCGCAGAACCCGCCGCTGGAAGTCCGGCTCGTTCGGCGCCCCGAACGGCCGGCCGAGCATGAAGGGCACCCACAGCGCCCGCGGCGGCCTGATCGCGGCGGTCTGCTCCCGGATCAGGCTGATCTGGGAGGTGGGAACGCCTTCGCGCTCGATGAAGTGGCCCAGCGCGCCCACGGCGCACGTGCAGTTCGGTCAGACCGGCGTCAGCAGGACGGCGTCGACGCGGTCCTGCTTGAGGAGCGCCGCGAGCTCGCGCGCCTTGGGCTCGAGCGCGCGGATGGGGGCGGCCCCCATGAACGCGTAATGAAAGTCCGAGACGCTTCCAACGACCCCGGCGGCTCCGAGCTCGCGCAACCGGTCGAGCGGAAATACGACGTTCACGTCCTCCTGGAAACCGCTGCGGTCGAAATTGACCGAGGTGTGGCTCATCCTCAGCTTGCCGGCGGGCGTGTCGCCGGGGATGACGCGGTAGTCGGCCGAGCCCATTTCGAACGGCCGGTCGCCGTGAACGTGCAGCCCCGAGGTGGTGACGATCGCGACCCTGCGCCGGCCGAGCGGAGGCCCCGGCGCGAACGGCGGCGGGCCGAAGTCGGGCAGGTCGCGGATCTTGTCGAGTTGGTGCTGCCGCTCCCACTCGGGAAGCTCGCTCAGTCTCGCCATGCGCTTTCAATCCTCCGAACAGACATGCGGGGCGCCTTCCTCCGCGCTCGATTCCATTGCGCCGCGATTCAGCGGCGGCGCTCCTCGAGCTCGAGCAGAGCTCCCAGGAAGTCCTTCGGGTGCACGAACGCAATGCGCTCGCCGTGCACGTTACGGCTTTCCTTTCCCTCGCCGAGGACGCGGACGCCCTTCCCTGTCAGCCCGGCGCTGGCCGCTGCGACGTCGTCGACGTTGACGCAGAAGTGGTGGATGCCGCCGGCGGGGTTCTTCTCGAGAAATTTCGATATCGGCGAATCCGGGCGCAGCGGCTCCATCAGCTCGATGCGCGCGTTCGGGAGCTCGACGTAGGCGAGCCGCACGCCCTGCTCCTCGTTGACCTTCTCGGCGCCGGCCTCGAGGCCGTAGATCTCTTTCAGCCGCTGCGCCGCCGCTTTCAGGCTCGGCACGGCGATCGATACATGTGACAGGCCAGTAATCATGGCATACCCCCCATCCCAACCTTCCCCCGCAAGGGGGGAAGGGGCAAGTCAGACGACCTTCTCGGCGCGCAGCTGCGCGATGTGCTCGGCGGAGAGCCCCAGCTCCGCGCCGAGCACCTCCTCGGTATGCTGCCCGAGCAGCGGCGGCGCACGCCGGATCGCCTCGGGCGTGCCGCTGAAGCGAAACGGCATGCCCACCATCCTGAGATCGCCCACCGTCGGATGCTTCACGGTCCGCACCATGTCGCGCGCCAGGGTATGCGGGTCGGTAAGCGCTTCCGCGACGCTGTTGATCGGGCCGCACGGCACCCCGGCCGCGCGCAGCTTCCCGATCCAGGCGGCGGACGGCTCGCGCTTCAACGCCTGCGCGATCAGGGCGTCGAGCGCCTCGCGGTTCGTCACGCGATCCGGGTTCTTCGCGAACCGGGGATCGCGCGCCCATTCGGCATGCCCGACGGTCGCCGCGAACCGCGCGAACTGCGCATCGTTCCCCACCGCCACCGCGATCAGGCCGTCGGCGGTCGGGTAGGTCGTGTAGGGCACGATGCTGGGATGCCCGTTGCCGTAGCGGCGCGCGTCCTTGCCCGAAACCAGGTAGTTCGAAGCCACGTTGATCAGCATTGCGATGCCCGAGTCGTAGAGGCACAACTCGACGTGCTGGCCGCGCCCCGTGCGATTGCGCGCGGCGAGCGCGGCGAGGATCGCGTTGCAGGCATAAAGTCCGGTCACCACGTCCACGATGGCGACGCCGTATTTCGTCGGCGTGCCGTCCGGCTCGCCGCAGATGCTCATGAGCCCCGACTCGGCCTGCAGGATGAAGTCGTAGCCCGGCAGCGCCGCGTCCGGCCCGCTCGATCCGTAGCCGGTGATCGAGCAGCGAATGACGCGCGGCGCGTGTGCCTCCAGCCACGCGTTCGTGATGCCCCACTTCTCGAGCGTGCCGGGCTTGAAGTTCTCCACCAGCACGTCGGCCTTCTTCACGAGCTGCGCGAGAACTTCCTGTCCCGCCTTCACCCCGATGTTGAGCGTGAGCGAGCGCTTGTTGCGGTTGACGCCGAGAAAGTACGCCGACTCGCCGTTAACGAAAGGCGGGCCCCAGGTGCGCGTGTCGTCACCCGCGCCGGGCGGCTCGACCTTGATCACGTCGGCGCCCATGTCGCCGAGCATCTGCGTGCAGAGCGGCCCCGCGAGGATGCGCGTGAGATCGAGGACCCGCAGCCCGTCGAGCGCGCCCGCCTTGTTGTCGGAACCCATCGACAGCCCTCAGCGGCGGACTAGAGAAACTTCCATTTCAGAACGATGGCGACGGCCGCCGGCAGGCCGAAAATGAGAAGGAAGATCGGCAGCTCCTCGGCCGCGGAGTAGCCCGCCTTCGCGACGCCGACCCACATGTTGGCGCCGGCAATGAGGAGCCAGAGCGCGACGTAGACGACCGTCGCGGAGACCATGGCAGCGGGATAGTTCGCGGAAAAGAGCCGTCCCAGCAGCAGGAACGCGGCGAGGAGCAGGATCCCGGCGATGAGGAACAGAGCGGTGCGCATAAGCTTCCTTTCCGAGTAGTCAATGCATCACGTGACCCGGCGCTTCGGCGGTTCAGCTTTTTGCGTTCGCGCGCATGGCGGGAGGCGCGTTGAGATTCTCCTCCAGCCCCTTCAGGTAGCCCTCGAGCTCGCGCCTCGCGCGCAGCCGGAACTTCTGGAAGTCGGGCGGCCGCCCCGCGAGGAACGCATTCATCCCCTCCTTTGCCTCGTCCGATCCCCACACGTGCGCGAGCAGCTCCATGCCGTGCTGCCACGAGGAGTAGAGGTTGTCCGACTCGAAGTTGAGCGAGCGCTTGGTCATGCGCAGCGTCAGCGCGCTGTGGCCTTTCATGGTTTCGCACCACTTGAGCGTTTCCCTGCGCAGGTCCTTCTGCGGGACGCACTTGTTGATGAGCCCGACCTCGACCGCCTCCTTCGCCGTAAAGCGCCGCGCGCAGAAGATCATCTCGCGCGCGAGCCGCTCGCCGATCAGGCGCGGGATGTACTGGGTCGCGCCGACCGTCGGGCAGGCGCCGACCTTCGCGCCGGTCTGGCCGAGCACGGCGTTCTCGGAGGCGATCACGAGGTCGCACCACAGGGCGAGCTCGTGGCCGCCGCCCATGCACCAGCCGTTCACCATGGCGATGACCGGGATCGGCAGCCCCCGGATCGTCATCGCGAGCCCCAGCATGCGGTCGTTCCACATATAGGCGTTGGTGAAATTGAGGCGCTTCATGGCGTAGAAGTCGCCGCCCGCGGAAAACGCCCTGTCGCCCGCGCCGGTCACCACCGCGCACACGATCGACGGGTCCTCGCGCGTGGACTTGAGCGCCTCGATCATCTCGTCGAGCGTCTGCTCGCGGAACGCGTTCAACACGCGCGGACGGTTGATCGTGACCCAGGCAACCTGGTCGTTCACCTCGTAGAGGATGTCCCGGTAATTCCGGGTGGTGGACTGCGCGGGCGGGCTCGGCGCAAACCGTGCTGCGGCTTTCCTGCTTTTTGCGGGCATGTCGCTCCTCGTCGGGGTCGGCTGTCGGTGTTGAAGCGGGGAGAGCCGAGTTTACCGCATTGAGACCGCGGAAGTGCTGCGCTACCATCCGGTGACGACCGCCACGACGGGAGGGGAACCCATGAAGCGCGCCGCCGGTTTTCTGATCGCGATCTGCGCACCGCTGGTCTGCGTACCAGCGTTCTCGCAAGCCTACCCCGCCAAGCCGATACGGCTGATCGTTCCGTTCCCGCCAGGCGGCCCCACCGATACGCATTCGCGCTGGGCCGCGCAGCAGTTGAACGCCGCCTTCGGCCAGCCGGTGGTGGTGGAAAACCGCGCCGGCGCCGCCGGGGTCATCGGCACCGAGGCCGCGGCGAAGGCGCCCGCCGACGGCTACACGCTGCTCGGCGGCAATCCCGGGCCGCTCACCATCGCGCCCAGCGTGCGCAAGAAGCTCGCGTACGACCCGGTCGGGGATTTCGCGCCGATCACGCTGATCGCGCGCAGCGCGAGCTGCATGTGCGTGCACCCCTCCGTGCCGGCCCCCAATCTCAGGGCGTTCATCGCGGTGGCCAAGGCGAGTCCCGGCAAGATCAATTACGCGACGCCCGGCGTCGGCACCGTCGGGCACCTCGCGATCGAGCATTTTTCGACGCTCGCCGGCATCAAGATGACGCACGTGCCGTACAAGGGGGCGGCGTTGTACACCGTGGACCTGATCGCCGGCAACATGGATTTCGCCCAGATCCAGATCTTCCAGGCGGCCCCGCACGTGCGTGCAGGCAAGCTGCGCGGCCTCGCCGTCACGGCGCTCGAGCGCTCGCCGCTGATGCCGGAGGTGCCGACGGCGCAGGAAGCGGGCGTGAAGGGCTTCTCGAGCTACAACTGGAACGGGGTGCTGGCCCCGGCAGGCACGCCACGGGCGGTCGTCGACCGCATCCACGCCGTTCTCGCGAAGCCGCTGACCAACCCCGACACCCGCAAACAGATGGAATCCGCCGGCTACGAGGTGGCGGGCGACGGCCCGGCCGAATACGCCGCCTTCATCAGGGACGAGACCGCGAAATGGGCGAAGGTGGCGAAAGCCGCCGGCATACAGCCCGAGTAAGCCGCCGTCTGGACACCGGAAACGAATAGCGGAAAGCACCGGCATGGCCGAGAAGAAAGACCCGGCGTACTTCATGTACTTCCCCGGCAACTACCGCTGGTCGGCGGCGTTCATCAACATGGTCGGATCGATCGCCTACGGAGGAGCGGAGATCGGCGAGCTGCACAAGATCGGCCGCATGCTGAAGGGCCGCGCCCCGGATGACGACGAGGCGTGGTTCCACGCCTGCGTGAAGGTCGCCGAGGGCGTGCGCGCCTACGCCGGGAAGTGGGACGAGTCCGGTCACCGCCATTCCGCCGCGCACGCCTACCTTCGCGCGTGCAACTACTACCAGATGGGCGAGCGCTTCCGCACGCCCAAGGACCGCGCCGGGCTCGACGCCTACCGCAAAGGCGTCGAGTGCTTCCATCGCCACGCCGCGCTGAGCGACCTGAAGATCGAGGTCGTCGAGGTTCCGTACGAAAACGGCAGCCTGCCCGGCTACTTCGTGCACGCGCAGAACGCGAAGGCCGGGCGCGTGCCGTGCGTGGTGTTCTTCGACGGGCTCGATGTCACCAAGGAGATCCAGTTCGTGCGCGGCGTGCCCGACCTCGTCAAGCGCGGCATCTCGTGCCTGGTGATGGACGGTCCCGGCACCGGCGAGGCGATCCGCTTCCGCAACTATTACCTGCGCCACGATTACGAAATCGCCGGAGCCGCCTGCGTCGACTGGCTCGAAAGGCGCGCCGACGTCGACCCGAAGCGCATCGGCATCGTCGCGATCTCGCTCGGCGGCTACTACGCGCCGCGCTGCGCGGCGATGGAGCCGCGCTTCGCCGCGTGCATCGCCTGGGGCGCGCAGTGGGACTACCACGACACCTGGAAGAAACGCATCGCCGCCTCCTTCAAGACCGCGCTCTCGGTGCCCGGGCACCACATCGAGTGGGTCATGGGCGCGAAATCCCTCGACGAGGCGCTGAAGAAGCTCGAGCCCTTCAGGCTCGACGGGGTGATGCAGAAGATGCGTTGCCCGTTCCTGCTGGTGCACGGGGCGGACGACGAGCAGATCCCGCTCGCCGATGCGCAGAAGCAGTTCGACGCCTGCGGCTCGAAGGACAAGACCTTCCGCGTATTCACCGCGGAGGAAGGCGGCGCCCAGCACTGCCAGCGCGACTACCTCACGCTGGTGGTGGCCGAAACGTGGAACTGGTTCGAGGACAAGCTCGTTCGCGCGTGAAGGGCGCGAACGCAGATAGAAGAGAGGAGATAGGAGTCAATTTGAGCCCCGTTCGGGTTGACCCCTCTCCCCTCTCTCCTCTCGCCTCTCGCTGCTATGGGTTCCGTGCTGTTGCGCCGGTGCTTCGAATGCGGCCAGCCGCTCGGCAAGAAGGACCTGTTCTGCCCGCGCTGTGGCGCAAAGCAGCCGCGGGGCCCGAAGCGCGCGGCGCAGCACATGCGCCATGTGTATCATGCTTGTAGGGAGGAACAGCCATGATTGAGAAGATCGAGAGTTTCGGCGAGACGCTCGTGAAGGGCTTCCACCTGCTCGCGCTGTTCGTGATCGGCGGCACGGTGGTCTTTTCGGCCGCGCACTTCTACATCGTCGAGGTCATGCAGCAGGGTCACGCCAAGCTCCACGACATCCTGCTGCTGTTCATCTATCTCGAGATCGGCGCCATGATCGGGATCTATTTCCGCACGCACCGCCTGCCGGTGCGCTTCCTGATTTACGTCGCCATCACGGCCCTCACGCGGATGCTCGTGATCGACGCCGAGCAGCTGGCGGACCAGCGCGTTTTGATCGTGACCGGCGCGATCCTGATACTCTCGGTCGCGGCGCTCGCGGTCGATTTCAGCGCCGCCCGCTACCGGCCGGCCGACCAGGATGCCTGAAGCCGCGAGCGTCGTTGTCGAAGCCCGTCTGGCCAGGCTCGGCCTGACGCTGCCGGATGCGCCGTCGCCGGCCGCGAACTACGTGCCCGCCGTGATCGCGAAGGGCCTCATCTTCATCGCCGGGCAGGCGCCGGTGCGCGACGGCAAGTATGCGTTTGCCGGACGCGTCGGCAGCGAGATCGGCCTCGAGGACGCGCAGGCGGCCGCCCGGTTGTGCGGGCTCAACATCCTGGCGCAGGTGAAGGCCGCCGTCGGCGGCGACTGGTCGCGCGTGAAGCGCTGCGTGCGGGTCTGCGGCTACGTGAGCTCGGCGCCCGGCTTCTTCGAGCAGCCGAGGGTCCTCGACGGCTGCTCCGACCTGATGGTGCAGGCGCTGGGCGAGGCGGGCCGGCACGCGCGCTCCGCCCTGGGCGTCGCCGCGCTGCGCGGCAACGTCCCGGTCGCGGTGGACGCGATCTTCGAGCTCGCGGATTAGGACCGCTCGCCGCCGCCGGTAGCGCCGCGCGGGCGCCGGTCTCACCCCGCGGGCTTCGCGTCCTTCCCTCTCCGGAAAACGATCACCGCCACCACGGCGAGCAGCAGCAGCGTCGCGATCGTGATGCTCCCCAGGGAAAGCATCTTCATCGACAGCCCGCGACCCGCCGGAAACCGCGAGGCAGCCAGGTTCAGCACGAAGCTCGCGGCGAGGAGCGGAACGGCGCGAGCCCACAGCTCCCGGTGCTTCAGCAGACAGGCGACGATCGCCATGTACGGCAGCAGCAGCGCGACGAAATGGGATTTGCTGGATATCGGGGAGAGCATCAGCATGCTGATGACCACGACCGATGCGCCCCACAGGTGGGCGCCTTCCATCTTCGCCGAGCGCAGGATGATCGCGAGTGCCGCCAGGCAGTACACGAGATATACGGCGTAGAGGATCACCTGCACCTGCCCGGTGAAATCCCCCCACGGCAGGTTGCGTGGATCGACCAGGCGGTATACGAAAGTCTTCAGCGACTGGTTGAGATGATCCGAGCCCTGAAAGAACTGGGCGTATCCCTCCGCCGGGCGCGTCCCGAAGAGCCCCCCGCCCGCGAACCCCACCAGCCATGTCCGCAGATAGCCTGCGTTGGGCGGGCTCGGCGGGAAGAGGACGTCCGGCAGGAAGGAAAGCCCCGCGCACAGCCCGACGCCCAGCGCGAAGAGCTTCCATCTACGATGCAGCAGGGGATACAGGAGCATGAGGAGCGGCGTCGCCTTCAGCGCCGCGGCGGCGGCGAGCCCGGATGCGCCCAGGAAATCCCTGCTCTTCGACAAGCCGTAGAGCCCCACCAGAAGGAAGAAGAAGACGAGGCTGTCATAGGCCTGGTTCGCGAATACCGCCATCACGAACTTGAAGCTCAGGATCACAGTGAAGAGCCGCACCCACGTGAGCTCCTTCCGCGTCAACCCGAACGATTCGACCGTCAGCCTCTCGCATATCCTGAAGCAGCCGTAGGTGGTGGCGATGACGACCCCGTACCACGCGAGTTTTCCGGCCCACAGCGGCAGGAGCGAGAGCGGGATCATGAACAAAGCGAAAAACGGCGGGTACGAATAGCCGGGGGAGCAGTCCGCCAGCGGCTTTCCCTGCAGCATGCAGTCCCCGGCGAGCAGGAATATGGACGTCCCGCCGTAGCCGGTGCTGAAGGTGGGGTAATGGAATACGAGCGCGAGCCCGATGACGGCCCACGTGACGGCGGAATATCTGCCGGGTCTGGCTGCCGCGGAATCCTGGGTTGGAGTCAAGATTCCGGCCGCAGAATCAGTGCTTCTTGCCGCGCAGGAGCTTCGCGCTCATCTTCACGGCCTTGACGATATTGATGTAGCCGGTGCAGCGGCAGAGATTGCCCTCGAGCCCCTTGTAGATCTCCTCGTCGGTGGGATTGGGGTTGTCCTTCAGGAGCCCCGCCGTCGCCATGATCATGCCCGGCGTGCAGAAGCCGCACTGAAGCCCGTGGCATTCCGAGAATGCGCGCTGGATCGGGTGGAGCTTCCCCTTCTTCGCCATGCCCTCGATCGTCACGATGCTCGCCCCGTTCGCCTGCACCGCGAGCACCGAGCACGATTTCACCGCGCGGCCGTCGATGTGCACCGTGCAGCAACCGCACTGGCTGGTATCGCAGCCGACGTGCGTGCCGGTGAGCTTCAGCTCGTCGCGCAGGAAATCCACGAGCAGCATGCGGTCCTCGACCGCCTTGCTGTAATTCTTGCCGTTGACCTTGATCGTCACTTTCGCCATATCGTTATCCCTTCGCCAGCGCCCGCTTCGCCATCACCCGCACCAGGTTGGCGCGGTACTCGCGGTCGGCGTGGATGTCGTTGTTGAGCCCGCTCGCGTCGAGCGGCAGGCCCTCGAGCGCGGCGGGATTGAAGGACTTCGCGAGCGCCGCCTCCGCGGCCGTCCAGCGAAACACCCCGGGTCCCGCGCCGGTGACCGCCACGCGCACGCCGCCCGCCGTCTGCGCGATGAAGACGCCCGCCATCGCGTAGCCCGACGCGGGATGGTGAAACTTGGAATAGGCCGCGCGCTTAGGCAGCGGGAACTCCACGCGCACGATGACCTCATCCGCTTCCAGCGCGGTCGCGAACAGTCCCTGGAAGAAATCGTCCGCGGCGATCGAGCGCTGCGCGGTGACCACCGTCGCGGCGAGGCCGAGCACGGCGGCGGGATAGTCCGCGGCCGGATCGTTGTTCGCGAGCGAGCCGCCGATCGTGCCGCGGTT
>Ga0187893_10001638_pt1 | contig 52899 bp, 41 predicted proteins | sample MA1701074metaG_FD_139574 | JGI IMG/M metagenome (GOLD analysis project Ga0187893, IMG submission 139574) | White microbial mat communities from a basaltic lava cave in the Kipuka Kanohina Cave System on the Island of Hawaii, USA - MA170107-4 metaG ... | reverse complement strand
TGCTCAGATCGAACACGATCGTCGAAAGCACGTTGACATCGGCTTCGCAGCCGTTGCAGCCGCCCGCGCTCACCTGTCGTAGGCGAAGCGACCTGCCGTAGATCCTGCGAATGCGATCGCTCACCGCGTGAGCCAGCTCCATGTCCTTGCCGTCGAGCAACAGTGCCTCACGAGTGCTCGTGGCGAGTCGGTAGTCCTTGGTGAACTGCATGACACCTTCGGGGCAGGCCTTCGTACACTCGTCGCAAAATAGACACCTCCCAAGGTCGAGCGCGAGCTTGCCGTCGGTGCCGCTTTGCACGATTGCGTCGGTGGGACACGCCTCGGCGCATTGTCGACAACCGTCCGGGCAACGAGAAGCGTCGAATGTCGGCCGACCGCGAAAGCGATCCGAAAGTAGTGGTTCTTGTGCCGGAAACCCGCTGGTTCGATGGCCTTGGCGGGCGCGGGCGCGTAAGATCGTCAACATGGCTGCCTCATCGTCATAGGTCGTGACCGCAATACGACAGGTTGAAGCTCTTGTTGCAGAGCGGAAAATCGGAGATCTGCTGGTTGCGTAGCGCCTGTGCCAAACCGGTCCAATTGTGGAACGAAGGGTCGACGATTTTGTAGTGGGCGAAGCGGCCATGGGCGTCGGTGGTGGCGACATGGCAGACCTCGCCTCGCCAACCCTCGGTGAGTGCGACGACCAATCGGTTCGAAGCCAAGTCTCCACTTGGCACGTGTACCGGTCCGATCGGCAACTCGTCCATCGCCTCGCGAACGAACGCCAGCGAGCTCTGGATTTCCAGCCAGCGCACCCACGCTCGCCCCATGACGTCTCCCGCATGATGCGTGGCAATCGGTGGTCGTCGTGAACGGTATGCTCCCCAGCCAAACTCACTGCGAACATCCCGTTCGAGCCCACTCGCGCGTGCGGCCACACCAACGAGCCCAAGCGCGCTCGCGGTCTCACGAGATACCGTACCGGTATCTTCGAAACGAGCCAGCACGGACGACGCCGACCACAAAAGTTGCGCCGCCTCACGGACATCGCGCTCGGCCGCTGTAAGTGCTAGATGGAGTTTGTTCGCGCGTTCGGAGTCAATGTCGAACGCGACGCCGCCTGGTCGCACCATGGCTCTGCCGAAACGATTGCCACACACGAGTGCCGAGGCATTGAGGAAGTCGCCACGCAATCGGCCGCAATACGACGCAGTCGGAAGGAACCCCACGTCTCCCGCGAGTGCGCCCAGGTCTCCAGTATGGTTGGCGAGACGCTCGAGCTCGAGCATGACCGCTCGAAGCACGTGTGCCCGCTCGGACACCGTGATTCCGGCCAGCGCCTCCAGCACGCTGCAGTACGCCGACGCATGCGCAATCGAGGAGTCCCCGGCGGCGGTCTCCATGTGAAACACGGTACGTTTGTGAGGCCCGCCGACCAACGTACGCTCGATGCCACGATGCTGAAAGCCGAGCGCGATTTCGAGGTGAAGCACTACTTCACCATGGCATTGGAACCGAAAGTGACCGGGTTCGATCACGCCAGCATGGATTGGACCGACGCCAACCTCGTGAACCTGAGCACCCTCTACGCGAAAGAATTCCGTCACTCCGGGGGCGATGGCTTGGTCGATTCGTCGGTCCCATGCATCACGACCGGGAATATAAGAATGATGATAGCGCACGGGCTTGAGCCACGGATGGCCGAGTGGTCGCACACCCCACTGCTCGGCGATCTCCCGCTCGAACATGTGGACTTGTGGGCATTCCGGCGTGATGGCATGGTAAACATCGCCGACCTCACAGGCATACGCCGCCAAAGTACCTGGCATACCGGCGAGTGCCGTGATGACCTGCAATCGCAGCGTCCGACCCTCGACAGGATGCCCGTAGAACGCCACGACACGATCACCTCGGTCATACTGCTCCACGAGTTGTGCGCGCAAATCATGGAACGACAGCATGGGCACCTCGGCGAGTGCAATCGACGACCCGTTCTCGAACGTCGCGGCTCGTAGGGTCATCGTGCTCCTTCAATGGTGGCCCCCGCCGCGGTCAAGACCTCGTGGACGGGCGCCGGAAGATAACTGCCGAGCACCAGGCTGAGCGTGAGCAGAAACGCTGGCGGTAGCACCAACAGCCACTGTGGACGCGTCGCTCCGCCTAGCGCTGGAGGTGGCTCGCCCTGCGCCATCGCCAAGCCGGTTCCCGTGAGCCCGATGAAGATGATCGCAAAGAACAACAAACACACGATTCCGATCACGACATAGCCGTGAGCGAAAGCATGCTGCAAGATGGCGAATTTGGCCGGAAACAGACCAAATGGTGGCGTTCCCGTGATCGCGAACATACCGGCGCACCAAAGCCCCCCGGTCCAGGGACTCGTTCGCAGCGCTCCACGTACCTCCGCGGCCGATTTCGTTTTGAACACCCGTAAGATGTTGCCCGACAACAGAAACAATGCCGACTTCACGAGCGAATGATGAATTGCATACAACAATGCGGCGAACGCTGCTGGTCCTCCAAGACCCATTCCGAGCGCGATGACGCCCATGTGCTCGACGCTGGAATAGGCGAGCAAGCGCTTATAGTCGCGCTGGTTCACCATGAACACGGCCGCAACCACCACCGACATCACCCCAAAGCCGACCAGCAGTTCACGCGCCGCACCAACTTGACCCGCGGACGCGTATACCTGCAACGTGCGCCATATCCCCAGACATGCGCAATTGAGCAAGGCACCCGAAAGCAACGCCGACACCGGCGACGGGGCTTCGCTGTGCGCGTCTGGTAGCCAACTATGCAGAGGCACGAGCCCCATTTTGGTTCCGTAGCCCACTAGGATGAATACGAATCCAGTGTGTAGCCACGTGGGCTCGAGCATCACGCCAGTGCGTGTGAGCTCGGACAGCAGCAACGGTATGTGATGTCCACCTGCAGTTTGACCCGATACCGCGATGAAAAACGTACCGATCAACGCCAGTGCGATGCCGACGGAGCACAGCACCAAGTATTTCCAGGTCGCCTCCAAGGAGCGCTTGTGCCGATGAAAGTACAACAATGGGGCGGTGGCGAGCGTGGTGGCCTCGATGGCGATCCACATCAAGCTGAAATGTTGGGCCAGCGTGACGACCGTCATCGACGCGAGAAAGAACAGAAAACACGAGGCGAATACTGCTTCGGGAGCGTTGATGAACGGTAATGGGCTTTCGATGTCGTCACGCCAACCTGGGTCTTCTTCCGCCAAATATCCCGCGGCATACAGCGAGGTGGCCAAAAACAACACGCTCGCGATACTGAGGAAAATCTGACCGACCGGGTCGAGCGCAATCCACCCGTCCAATTCGGGTGGCGGTCGAACGATCCACGCCCACACCATGATTGCAACATGCACGAGCCCGGTGATGGGCATGAGTACGCGACGAACCACGCGCGGCACCACCAGCGCCAGCACGCCTGCCACCAGAGGAACGATGAAAAGCGCAGTTAACATGGGTCAGTGCTTGAGCTCGTCGAGCAAGTCAACGTCGGGCCGCTCGATTTCGTGATGGAGATGGTGAAGGGCGATTCCCATGACGAACACGCCCACGAATACGTCGAGCAACACGCCGAGCTCGACAATCAGCTGCTCTTCGATGGACAACCCAACGCCGAGTGCGTAGATACCATTTTCGAGTGCCAGGTAACCGATCACCTGCATGAGCGCATGACGCCTCACGATCGTGATCATCAGGCCGATGAGAATGGTGGCGAGGGCCACGGGCAAAACGAGGCGAGTCATGCCAGACCCCGTAACCTCGAAGCGGGCGCCCAACCAAAAGCAATATCCCAAAATCACGACCCCTAGCACCGTCGACATCGCGTAACCCAGTGGGGGGTGAATTTCCCGCGGCACGCCCAGCATGCGAAGGCTTCGCGAAAGCAACCACGGGAACCCGAAACCACGCAACACCACAGTTATGGCCGCGAGCGCGATGATGTGTGGCCGCTCCGCGTGGTCCACCACGACTGGTAACAATCCCAGCGTGATGCCCTGGGCCGCAACGATACGAATACACGCGGGGATGCGGCTGGTCCCGAGCAACGCGATGTCCGCAATCATCACGACGACGAGCACGATCTCGAACAAGACAGTGTTCATGATCCCACCTGCAGAACGAGTAACCATGCCATCGCCGCCAGCGCACCCGCACCCAACAGCAGCTGCGGAACGTTCGGCATGCGCAGCCGTGCCATCGTGGATTCCACCACGCCAACGAGCACGGCCAAAACAAACAGCCCCACCACATCGGCGAGCATCGCTCCCCACAACGTCAACTGCGTCGCCGGCACGAAGATCCCTACGATGAGCTGACCGACGACCCACAGCTTGAGCGCCACCGTATACTCGATGAACGCGAGGTCCGGGCCACCATGATCGAGCACCATGACCTCGTGGATCATCGTGAGCTCGAGATGTGTGGTGGGATCGTCGACGGGAATGCGCGCATTTTCCGTGAGAAACACAATCAACATCGCCGCTGCGACCAGCACGAGCAGCGGTGTTGCATCCGACCACGAGAACACACCCACAGCCGGATAGATGCGTGACAACGACAGGCTGTCGGTCTGTCGTGCCAGGGTGGCGAGGCACAGCAACAACACCGGTTCGGTCAGAGCGGAGAAGTACACCTCTCGATTGGCTCCCATACCTTCGAATGGCGACCCGGTATCGAGCGCTGCCAACACCGTGAACAAGCGACCGAGAGCAAGCAGGTATCCGAACAGGAACAAATCGCCCACGAATGCGAACGGTGCCGCGATCGTGGCCATGGGAACCAGCAGCGCAGCCACGATGACCGTGGACAACCCGACGGCCGGTCCCATGCGGAACATCCAAGTCGTCGTGCGACTGTATACCGCCCCTTTCGAAAGCAATTTTCGTAGATCTCGGTAGGGCTGCAATAGTGGTGGACCGCGACGTCCTGCGAACCACGCCTTGGTGCGATTGATGACACTCCGCAGCATCGGCGCGCCGAGCAGGGCCAACACGAGCGGAAGATATGGCAATGGTTCCATGGCAATCATCATCCGACGTTCCACGCCAACAACACGAGCAAAGTGACGATAATGTAGAGCACGTACAAACGAATACGGCCGTGCTGGATCCAGCGCAGAGAGCCAAGCCCGCTACGGATCGTGCGAAACGCTGGCGCGTAGAGCCAGTGCTCGCATGGGTCCAACGTGTGTTTTTCGAGCTCGGCGGCCTCGGGAAGCGTGCCCGTGGGCAACCGAATACGACTCTCGTGCGGAATCAATGGCGCGAACAACTCCGTGATCGGCTCGGCAAACGACGATCCTGTGTACTGGATTCTGGAGCTCGTCGCCGTGTATCCGCATCCCCACGTGACATGTTGGCTCACCTCTCGATCTCGCAGCATCAGCTTGCGCACGACGGCGAGGGCGACGATCGTACCGAACAACACGGCGCCCACGCTCACGACGGTCCGCAAAGACGCTGCAGAAAAGCGTTTCAACACACCACCAACCATGTCCGAGCTCGTGTTCATGAGCACGGCAATCGGTCTCTCCAACCCTGACAACATCCATGGCACGCCCAACCCAATCGCGAGGCATGCGATCGCCAGCACGATCATGGGTGCTTGCATGAGAAAACCCACTTCACACGCTGCAGAAGCGCTGTCGCTGCGAGGCTCACCGAGCCACACGATTCCCACCAAACGCGCGAAGCAGGCCAGCGCGAGCCCACTTGCGAGGCCAAGCGCAAGCACGACGATCAACCCCGACAAATCGACGGGAAATGGAATCGAAATGGCGGTATCGAACGCAGTTACGAGCAGGATAAACTCGCTTGCAAACCCGTTGAACGGTGGCAAGGCACAGATCGCCAGGGCCCCTACCAGAAACACCGCACCGGTGATCGGCATGCGTCGGAGCAGACCGCCGAGGCGCTCGATGTCGAGCGTGCCCGTGGCCTTCTGGAGTGCGCCCGCAGCCAAGAACAGCAATGTCTTGAACACGGCATGATTGGCGACGTGCAAGAGACCCCCGGCAAGCGCCACCACGGCAAGCCCCTGATTTCCCCTGGTCAAGGCAAACACGCCCAAACCCATGGCCATCGCGACGATGCCGAGATTCTCGGCACTGCTGTACGCAATGCTGCGTTTCAAATCGCGTTGGGGGAGCGCCAACAAAATAGCCAACACCGTGGACGAGGAGCCCACGAAAATGAGGGTCCATCCCCACGGTTCCTGCGGGTCGAGTAGCGTGAGCACACGTGCCAACCCATAAATGCCGAGCTTGCTCATTGCTCCCGACAACACGGCTGAAACGTGACTCGGCGCGACTGGATAAGCCTCGACTAGCCACGGATGCAAGGGAACGAGCCCAGCTTTGGTACCGAACCCGATCAGCGCACAAACGAACATCACATGCAGCGGGGCGGCATTCGACAACGGCCCAGCAAGCGAAACGAGCCGCAGCGAGCCGGCGTGTTGTCCAAGCAGCACGAAGAACACCACCAGAAATGCAGCACCAACGTGGGCGGCGACCAGGTAGACCCACCCAGCACGGCGCACTTCGGCACGTTCATCATGTTGAACGACCAGGAAGTACGAAGACAGTGCTGCCAGCTCCCATGCGATCAAAAACAGGAATCCATCGTCCGCAACCACCACGAAGGCCATGCTTGCGACCAACACGTTGAAGAAAAACCAGCTCGCACCAGTGCGGGTGTTTCGTTCGAGGTAACCGAGCCCATAAATCGCCGCCAGGCTGGAGACCACGAGCACGACGAGCAAGAAAAACGCCCCCAAGGCATCAATCGCGAGTGCACCCGAATCGTTTGCGAGCGCATTCGCGCTGGCGATGGCGGTCGACAGTGTGAACCTCGCTGGCGCTCGGCCAGTCAGCGCACCGAAGGCGCCCATCAACGCCAGCGCCGAACCCGATAGCACGCCCGATACTGCAATGGTGCCAGCCAGCCGTGGGATCCGCCTGCACCCCAGCGCGGCGACACCGGCGAGCACCATGACCACCAAGCCAGACACGAGGAGGATCATGACCTCAGCCTCGACCCTTGGTCTTTCGTCGCGCACTGGCCGGGTGCGACGACACTGGTTCATGTTGTTCGAGTCCGACCAGCTCGAGCGCTTTGCCGTGGCGCTCCAACTCGCGAGAAAGTTCTACCAGCTTGGACATGACGGTATGGTCCACGAGATGCGTAGTGCCAAAATCGATGCGAATGTGCGCGTGGTGAGCGATCACGTGTGTCAACCTGCGCTTCAGTGGTATCCAGTTGCTGAACACTGCTGAATCGCTCACGCGTATTTCACAGCACGATCCATCGCTTGTGACTACCTCGAACGGAGCACGAAACAAGGAGCGCAACGGGGCTCCGCGCGCGACGTGCAGTGCCAGTTTGACGAAAATTCCGACCGCGATGCCGATCAGCAGGTCGGTCGCTAGCGTTGCAATCACGGTCGATGTGAAAATCGCGAGCTGCTCGACTCCGACCTTGTAGGTGTGCACGAACTCCTTGGGTGAAGCCAAACGATATCCCGTGTACACCAGCATGGCCGCGAGCGCCGAGAACGGCACCATATGAATGAGGCCGGGTACCGCCGCGACGAGCCCCAACAAGAACAATCCATGGAACAGGTTGGCAAGACGCGTGCGGGCACCGTTGTTGATGTTGGCCGAGCTACGAACGATCTCGGAAATCATCGGCAGACCACCGCACAGTGCCGCAAAAGTATTGCCGACACCGATGGCGAGCAGGTCTCGATTCATGTCCGTTTTGCGCTTCCACGGATCCAGCAGATCGATGGCATTCGCGCTCAATAGGGACTCCAGACTTCCGACCAACGCGAGCATGATGACGTATTTGATGCCGACTCCGGTCAACACTGCCGAAAAATCCGGCAACGTCACCGCCGCGAGCAACTTGGCCGGAACGTCCACGAGGTAGCGTGGCCCAACGTCGTATTCGTGTCCCGCAATCGAGTAGCCGTGGTCGTGCTGGAGATCGATCGCCTCTCCCGTGACAATCGCGAAAGCCAGCACAACTACCGGTGCCGGTAGTTTCTTGACGATCGGATGGCGAATAGCCGGGAGCAGGAACAGCAATACGAGGCTTACAATGCCAATCCCAGCGATTTCCGGATTCAGCTCGCGCACACTGTGCGGAATCTCGCCGATGAGCTGAAACGGCGACTTTCCGCTCGGTGAGACGCCCAAGAGCACATGCACCTGTTTCGCGGCGATGATAATCCCGATCGCGGCGAGCATCCCGTGCACGGCTGCCTTGGGAAAAAACTCGCTGAGCGAGCCCCCGCGTGCCAACGCGAACGCAATCTGCAACATGCCGGCGACGACGGAAACTCCCAGCGCGAGCACGTATCCATGGCCCGGCGAGACTGCGTCCAGCTCCGTCACGGCGCCGAGCACAATCACGATGAGTCCGGCCGCGGGACCTTTGATCGTGAGCTCCGAGTTGCTCACGAACGGCGCGATGATGCCGCCGACGATGGCCGTAACGATTCCGGCGATCGGTGGATACCCGCTCGCCATCGAGATCCCCAAGCACAGGGGAAGCGCGATGAGAAATACCAGGAATCCGGCTACGAGATCGTAGCGCAAGCTTTCCTTGAATGTTGGTGGAGTCATGAGGTCGCGCAGTCATTTCGAGCGTTTCGTGCTCAGGTGCCGGCAAACGTGCACCTGCGGAGGCCCACATCCAGCTCGCCAACGCCTCACAAAGCGGCATTGCTGGACGGCGTACGTGCAGCGATCGGACTGGATCACGCCGTGGCGCGACGACGCGTGTCGTTCACGCGTTTTTTTCGGTCACGCCCTCAGCGCGGGTCGATGACGTCGAGCGGAGGACCACGGGCCGCGACCAAGCCAGCTCGCTTCGCGGTTCCACTGGCCACGCGGCAGGCTCCAGCAGGTACGCGATGTCCTTCGAGCTCGACATTCAGCGGCGCTGTGAGCAATGTCGGTGCGGTGATGTCGTCCTTGCCGTCGAGATCGCTCTCTTCTGCCGAGACTTCTGCGATACCCGACGACGTGCCTGATGGCGGGCGCCCGGAGCCTGGATCGCAGGGGCCGCGCTTGGTCGACACCGTAGGCTCGTTGTTTGCCGCGATCCCGGTCGCGGCATGCAACAGGGCCTCGAACGGAAGCACGAGCAACGCGAGCAGCAGGATCCACGGCCTGCTCGGTCGCGCGCATCGGAACGCCCCCCTCATCGTTTCCTCTTATACTGCTCCCGGCCGGCCGCGGCAAGGTGGGACCACGCCATCAGAACTTCCCGGACACCACCAAACCCCACCCTCCTGACGTCGCGTGCAAGCTCGCCTTCAATCGCCGTAGGCGATCCACACCGATACCCAACAGCGTCATACCTCCCACCAACGAGACCAGCGACGGCACACCCATGGTCCAAGCCGCGCGCGCACGCGCATCCCGCTGACAACCGTTGCCGAACTTGGCATCGCACGGATCCGACGCCGCCATGGCAATGGCACTGATACCAAGCACCAAGGAAACCGCGAGTGCAATTCCCCCGGCACGAATCAGATGCCGCGCCCGCAACGCTTCAGGACTGTGCCGCACGGGATCGTAGCCATCCTCCGCCGGCATCGGAGACACGGATCTGCGCTTGGGCGCGGGTGGGCGCAGCGTTGCTGATGTTGGTGCGGCCGATGTGCCGAACGCCGACACGTCACTCGGCCCGAGATACTCGCGGCTCGCGTTCCCGCGTAAGGACTCACCGACCAGAGCGCGTGCTTGCTCGGTTGGTTGGGCGACCGTGTGTTGGGCGGCGGCGACCGCATGCCGCGGCGTGACGGCAAACGCCAGCACCAACACCGACACTCGAGTTGACATCATGGCGCGGCTCATTCGTACCAGACATTCTCGTCGGCACGAACCACGCGCTCGCCGTCGTGCATTGCCCAGGCCATTTCGCTGGTGGCCCGTGCCGCGAAGCCCAACGACGAAACGGCAATCATGCCCACGCCGGTACCTCGTGGTACGCGGATCATGACGCGGCGGATCGCTTCTCGTGGATGGACACCATCCTCGAGCAGGGCATACACGTCTCGGGCGGCAAAGGCTCGCATGATGGCTTCTCCGACGCCCGTAGCGGCCACTGCACCCGCCGGTCCCGCGTACAAACCTGCGCCGTAAATGGGCACGTCACCCACACGACCGCGCAAGGCCAATGTCGTCCCGCCGGTCGAGAGTGCGGCAACGTAGCGACCATCGGCCGTGCGAAGCACGACACCAACGGTGTCCTTGGTATCGTCGATGTTCGCACGGCCCACGTTCGTGTTCGCGACCCGTGGTCGTGAGCCGTGTTCGAGCTTCGCTATCGCCTCTTCGAGCGTGCCGGGGGGAGCCGTTGGAAAGTTCCAACGCGCACGCCAGTCGAATTCCAGCCACACGGGCTCGAGAGGATCTGCGCCCATCAGTCGTCGCAGGGCCCTTTCGAGTCGTTGCTTCGCAAGCTCGGTTCCGAGCTCGGCCCGGTCCACACCAATCGTGGTCGCGAACGCGTCCGCGCCGGCGCCGGCGAGCAACACATGAGGCGTCTGCGACACAGCCTGCGCGACCAGTACCGGGTTCTTTACGCTGGGCAAGCCAGCCACCGCACCATACGTCCCGTCGTCGCTCATGACGGCCGCATCACACTCGATCGTACGACCATCGAGGCGAAGGTTGGCGCCCGTTCCGGCGTTGAAACGAGGATCGTCCTCGAGAACCACCATACCTGCCACGGCCGCATCGACAGCGGACGCACCGGCTTGCAGGGCCCGATGAGCTGCTGTGACGGCGGCCTCGGGGCCGTCCGAAAGCTCCGCAGGTGAGCCCTGACCGCCATGCGCCACCACCAGCGGAGTCGTCGGCTTGGATACGGCCGGACGTGCGGGCGGCAGCTCACGCTCTGGCTCCGCTCGTGCTCGGCAACCGAGTGTCACGGCCAGGACTGCCCAGCAGAGCCGAGTGAGCCCCAACGTCCAATCCGTTTTGCTGCCGCGGTGCGAGCGACGAGTCGGCACGGCGTAGGCCACACACCCAACCTACCGCGATCGCTCGCCAGACTCAATTTGGCCGTTTCCATGACGTGACCTTCTCGTCCAACGGGTGGACCATGGCACACTCGTCATACGGCTCACCATGTTGGCGCTCGACCTGATCGTATTCTCCTGGACGGCACTGACCAACCCCGTGGCGCGGATCGATGCATGCCCGAGCGCCACGCCAATGATCGGACCGGCCAACGCACCGATCGCCATCAGCCTACTGCTCGATCCGTTGCAACCCGAGGCGCTGACGACCTATCTCGAGACCAAGCGCATGATCGCGCAACAAGACGGGCTCGTGCGTGTCGATATGCACGTGGTCGGAAGCGGTAGCCAAGCACGTGCTCGTGAAGACCGTGTGCGCGCTTGGGTTGCGGGCGAGCTCCTGCGCGGCAATACCCTCGCAGCACTTCGTGTGCTCGATGGCTACGGGTTCGAGCACGTGCACTCACGCTTGACGACACGTGGCGGGCGAGCTTGGCTTGCCCACGTCATGGGCATCCACACGCTCGTCGGTCGCGACGACCCCTGCGATTTCGCACGTATCCAGGCGGTAGCGGAAGCATTCCAACGTGCAAAGCAGGGTGGCTCCGAGCTGCTTCCCAGGCCCGCCGTGTTCGTATTTCCCAACGGCCGCTTGCTACAGGATGGACCACCACTTGCTCGCCTCGACACCGAGCTGGCACGACTGCGACAGCAACGGCTGTCTTCGACGAACGTGCAACCCATACCTGCGATCTCGGCACGCGCCAGCCGATCCGAACAGGTCATGCGCTTGTCTGGCCATAGCGGGGCGGTGCTGGGTGGTGTCGGTCTACCCCACGAGTTGGTGCTGTTTCCGACCGGGGAACATAGTCCATTACTCGGACCTGCCCTGACGCATCGTGCTCGATACCCAGCAAGCATGTCGGTGCATGTGGTTGCGCGAGGACGATCGCCTGCGGCCGAACAGCTGCGCGGGCGACTATGTGCCGCGCGAGTGGCAAAATACGAGCTGGAGTATTTTCGTTACTTGGCGCGCGATCGTGATGCCCGTCCGATCGAGACACACGAACGTCCGATGCTCGAGAAACTGGACGAAATCGCACAAAGCCCACGATGCAGCGGAGAGCAGGTCGTATCCATGGAGGATGTGGCCCCTGAGGCATGGCTGGACGGGGTGCCAGTATCAGCGGCAGATCTGCAACTTTCATCACCCCGCTTGGGCGCACGCACGTACGACGGAAGTCCCATTGACGCCGTGATCGCACCGGTTCCAGAACATTGATGCGTGCAGTCGGGGACCGACCCGACGATAGTGTGGTAGATCCTGCTTCCGCCATGGAGATCCGGTACTTTGCCGGCACGGATGTCGGCCGCAAGCGCTCCAACAACGAGGACAACTACCTCATCGACAAAAACATGCGCTTGTTCGTGGTTGCGGACGGTATGGGTGGTCATGCATCGGGTGAAGTCGCCAGCGCGATGGCCGTGCATTCTGTTCGCGAGGTCGTCGCGGCCGAGCGTGACGTGTTCGACAGCTATCGTGATGACGATCCCGCATCGCACGTCGAAGTTTGCACGCTGCTCGAGTACGCCGTGCACGTTGCGTGCGAGCGCGTCTACGACAAGGCCCAACAAGAGCCCGAAAAGCGAGGCATGGGCACCACCCTAGTGTGCATGCTGCTGCTCGGACAACGAGGATTCATCGCTTACGTCGGGGACAGCAGAATCTATTTGCTGCGCGGTGGCATCGTATATCAGCTCACCGAGGATCACAGCCTGATGAATGAGCTCGTGAGGCGCGGGAAAGTTCGCGCGGACGAGTTCGACGAGAGCCCGTACGCGAGTTTCAAGAACGCCATGACACGGGCTGTCGGCGTTTACGAAAACGTCGAAGTCGACACGCTCGACTTCGACGTCGTTCCTGGCGACGCGTTCTTGCTGTGCTCGGATGGGCTTTACGAGTACCTCGAGGAATCGGACATCGCCGCGACATTGGCCCTGCCGAGCATCGACGAAATTCCGGGCCGTCTCATTGAACTCGCGAACACGCGCGGGGGCAAGGACAACATTACTGCGGTAGTGGTGCAGGTGCCCGCTGGAAGCGAAGGCCAGGGTCGTGCCGTCGAAATCAACCTGACACTCGACGTGCTCAAGCAAGTACCGTTGTTCAAGCAGCTCAACTATCAACAGCTCGTGCGCATCATGAACATCGCCAAGATGAAACCCATGATAGCCGAGCAAGCACTTTGCCACGAGGGCGAAACTGGCAGCGAGCTGTACGTGATCTTGAGCGGCGCCGTGCGTTTGACCAAAGCTGGCGCGCCGATCACTACATTGCCAGCGGGATCGCATTTCGGCGAGATGGCGCTCATCGACGCGACGCCCCGTTCCGTCACCGCCACAGCCGCCGACAATGGCAAGCTGTTGTCGATCAATCGCCAGGATTTTTACGAGATCCTGCGCAAAGAAGCCCCTTTGGCGGTCAAGCTACTTTGGGCGTTCGTACACGTGCTCGCCGATCGTCTGCGACAGACCACCAAGGACCTCAGCCAAGCAAGAAACGAAGCCACGCTTCCAGACCTCACCGAGGACCTGTTCGAGGGATGAACGAATCACACCTCGTCGACGCGGCTTGGCAAGCGCGATCTCGCGCCGTTTGTCCACACAGCGGGTTTGCCGTGGGCGCGGCACTCCAAGACAGCGAGGGCAACATCTGGACGGGTGCCAACGTGGAGAACGCCAGTTACACGTTGGGGCTATGTGCCGAGCGCGTAGCTCTGATGTACGCACTGGCACAGGGAAAAACGGCGTTTCGCATGCTGGTGATCGCCACGGACACCGAGCGTCCCACGCCGCCATGCGGTGCATGCCGGCAGCTCTTGTGGGAGTTTGCTCCTGATGCCGAGGTCATCATGGTTTGTCGAGGCGGTCCGACACGTCTACGCGTCAAAGAGCTGCTGCCGTTCGCGTTCGATGTTACGGCCTTGGGCCCCAGCGGACGTCCATGACGACAAAACGATCGCCCCCTTGCGGTCGTGCCATACCAATCGGCACGAGTGTCGGCACGGCGGTCGTTGCGGACGAAGACGAGCCCCACATGAACGCGTTGATATTGAACGACCAGTCGGCGATGTGAGTCACGCCCCGGGCCTGGGCGAATTCACTGAGTCGACGCTCTCGAAACGCTGCTGCGGCTGCGCGATCGACAACGCCGTCGAGATTGACAACGGTGATGTCGGACGGCGCGTAATAGGCCAGCGCTCCACTTTGCAGCGCACCGACGACCGACCCGGCAGGAAGCACGCCCAGGACGTCTCGTGCGACCTCGCCATAGCCCTTGGCACCATCGAGTCCTGTGCGCAACGATTGCGGTGGTGTGTATACAAACAAACTCAAGCACGAAATCACACCGAACGAGACCAATAGACCCGTAGCGAGCGCTACGATTCGCCCAGACCACGTCGTGGTCGGCAAGCGTGACAGCACACATGCGTAACCCAAACCGAGCACGGCATGGACCGGCGCGAAATAACGACTGAAAAACCACAACGCCGGAACATACAACGTATAAAACAGGGTGATCGTGAGCGCGTACAGTGCGAGCGCAACGGGTCCGACTGCGTCGCGACATCGCCGACGATAGAGCGCGAACGTGACAAACGCGATCGACACGAGAGCGACCGCCATGCATGGCCCGGCGATGCCAAAATGTTCGAACGACCAGCCACGAAAGCCCGGCAAGTCAAAAAACGGCGGGCCGATCACATGGCCAAGCGAAAACGCCAGCTGCCGAGGCATGTCGAGGTACAGCGCCTGGTGCAATTGTGTTTGGAAGCGAACTGCCGAACCGCTTTCCGGCACGAACGTGCCGAACTCGAGGAACGACCACACCCACCACGGCGCCACGACGACCAAAGCGGCAACACCCGCCAACGTAACTGCGCGTCGGTTCGAACGCGCGATCTCGAGCAGTGCGAGGGCCGCGATCAGAAAACACGTATCCACGCGTGCAAGCAAACACACGCCAGCGACCGCGCCGGCGTACACGAACCCCATGGTCGGTCGGGAGCGTGTGCGTGCCAGCGTCCATACGTCGACGAGCCAAAGGCTGGTGGCGACAGCCAGTGAAGTCTCCAGACCGCACAGCGCATTCGTGAATGCCACCGGAGAAGTTGCCCAAAACAGCGCCGCGAGCACCGCCGCTCGTGTGCCAACGTAACGCTGTGCCAAGCGTGCCAGCAACACCATGGTTGCGCCGTCGGCCAATGAACCGATCACGAGCGTGGCAAACAAGGGCAGCTCGGGAGCTCCTGAGCACCAGAATACCGGCACGAGCATGAATGCCAGGAGTGGCTGAAAACCGTTGGTGAGATGCATGCCGTCCGCACTCGGACCCAAGCCCGCAGCCAGCGACCGTGCGATTGCCAAGGTGTAATACGTGTCGTCGGGAACGAACAAACGGTCGAGAATGTCGAGATCCCGACACGCCACGCCCAAACGCAACGACACACCTACCACCGTGACTGCCAGCACCCAAGTGCGAACGCTGAACGACACGGACCGATGGAACGACGTCGCGCCTGGTCGGTCAAGCCCCAAAACCGGACAAACGCCCGACTCGAGCTCGGCGGCACGGCATGCTGTGTTATGAGAATCCCCGTGCCACGCACACGCGATCCAATGTGGACGTGGACTCTACCGTTGGCGATTGCTGCCGTCGCATTCGCACCCGGTCTCGCCGGACAGTTCGTGCAGGACGATCGCGTCGTCATCTTGGGTAATCGAGTCGTGACCGGTGAGATCCCCTGGTGGCATGCGTTCACCACAACGTTTTGGGGACGCCCCTTCGACGCGCCACCACCAGCCTATCGCCCGATTGCCATACTGATCTATCGACTCGAATGGAGCTGTTTCGGCGCCTCGCCGTTCGCGTTCCACGTCGGCTCTCTGCTCTGGTACCTCGCTGCTGTCCACGTCGCTCACCGTGTCGCGCGGCAATGGACGAGCGTGGCAGCGGCGTGCATGGCCGCAAGCTTGTTCGCTTGCCTGCCCGTGCACGTGGAGAATGTCACGAGTCTGGTCGGACGCGCAGACATCATCGCTCTACTGGCCAGCTCGTCCGTGTTGCTCGTGTTGTTTCCGTCCGGCCGAGCCCGTCCGACGCCCATGCGCGTCGCTACAGCCGCGATGCTTTATCTGACCGCGTTGCTTGCGAAGGAGAGTGCCGCACCCGTTCCTGCGATTGTATTCTTGCTCGCGCAGTGGGGTTCTCCCCGTGTCGAACACCGCCACCATGCAACGATGGCTCTCGTGGTCGTCGGCGCGGCCTACACGGTCGCGCATGGGCTCCTGCTGCCGAGCACGTTCACCAACGACTACGTGCCCGATGACGTGCTCGCGGGTGCAACTTGGTGGCAGCGTGTGTCCGTCTCGTGCTGGCTGGTGCTGGAATACGTGCGCATCCTCGCAGTGCCGTCGGATCTTTGCACCGGTCGCAAGTATGCCGAAGTGTGTTTACCCCAGGGATCCGAGTTGGCTTGGTCGGCCCTGGGAATGGTGTTCGTGAGTGCGATTGCCTGGCAATGCGTTCACGCCATCCGGACCCAAAGGCCCCCGTGGCTTGCGTGTGCGCTTCTGGCATGGATGCCGTTCTCGGCGCTGCTGTTTTCGCCTCCCGAGCTGATAGCGGATCGCTTCTTGTTGGCTCCAAGCTTCTATGTCTGCGTGTGGGTCGGGACCATCTTGGCGAGCTGGCCCAAACTGGTTCGTCGCACAATCACGGGTGTCTGGGTGGTGTTTCAGAGCTCCGCCTGCATGGTTTACGCGACGATGTGGTACGACGATCTTGCGCTGCTAACTCACGCCGTAGTGGCTTGCCCCGATTCGGTCCATAACCATGTTCGGCTGGCCTACGAGTACGCGAGCCGCGGCAATCCAGAAGAAGCTGCCTGGCACATGGCAGTGGCCTCCGAAGGACGGCGCCATTTTCCGCATGTTTGGTCGCATCCTGCCGCACTTGCCGAGCAAGACACCCCCGTGGAGCAACGCCTCGCACACGCCCATGCGCTACTCGAGATCGACATTCCGGAGGCCACATGGCGCATGCAACTCGCCAAGTATCTTGCTGGACAGGGTCTCCACGAAGCCGCCGTGTTGGTGCTTCCAACAAGTCACTAACGTGCCTGTCCGATCGGACAGGGTGCAATTTTCCACATAGCTGCCACACACTGCACACTTCGATGTGACACGTTGCATCGCAACCTCGCTATCATTGACTTGGGCAAGTCGTTCGCTACCTTGCGGATGGCGTTCACGACGGCTGGCGCATGAGTTGCACACGGCGGCCACCCCAACCCAAGAATTCCACAGACATCGACGCAACACATCGGCTGGCACCGCCGGCCGGAGGACGACATGACGAACCGAGAGACGTTGAGCAAACTTCGCAAATTGGCCGACCTGGACGCTGACGCGGTCACGCTCTACGAGCAAGCGCTCCAAAAGATCGGAGATCCGTCCGTGCACGACAAGTTGGAAGAATTTCGCGAAGATCACAAGCGTCACGCGCACGAGCTCCGGAGCATGCTCAACGACGATACCCACGAGTTGCCGAACTATGGTGGGCCATCCAGCGTGTTGTCGGCATCTCATCCTGCCCTTCGCAGCACCCACACGATGGAGGGCAGTCTACGTGTGCTCAAGGTCGCGGAGAGTGTCGTCAAAGATGCTTACACGGAAGCCTTGTGGGCGGACCTTCCCCGGCAAATACGATGGACCATCGAGCGTGGATACGAGGATGCCCAGAGACGCTGGCGGTACGTCACCCAAGCGCTCCAACTTCGCGTGTGGGAGCCCCTCATAGGACGAACGTGATGGCTCTCATCGACACAGATACGCCTGCCGAGCGTCAGGCCATCGCAGCCGGACAATAGCCACAGCTGCAGCGGAGCCACCGAGCACGAGGCCTCACAGTAAAAACGGGTCTGCGTCGCAATCCGAATAGACGTCATCGCACGCATCATTCTCGTCGTGGCCGTCGCAGTCTTCCTCGCGGATCGCTCGCCTGAGCTCACGAATGCATGCCCTGGCGGCCGCTGGATTGTAGTCACAGTCTTCGCCGGCTTCCTCGAGGCTTTCGCGAGCCAAGTCTTCGTCGCACGGTAGGTGACACACGTCCAGCAGCTCGCACGTCAACTCCGAGGCTCGCTTGGCGAACGCGTCGGGATTGCTGTAACAACCGGCGGTGATACCCACGACGCCGGCGAAAGCGATGAATTTGCGCATGAGAATATTCCGATCCGCGGGTAGACGCCGCTCACGTTCAGTCTTTGGATGAAAAAGGTCGCTGTGAAAAGAGCGTGCAAGAGACTACCACCGATACGTGTGATGGTGGTGAACTCCACGGCTGGTTACATAGCATACGCCCTCGAGCGTGTTGCACGCGTCATGGATCAATCAAGGCCTACCGGGGCAACATGGCACACGCACCCTTCGATGTTGGCGTCGCTTGCAGCGTTCGATGAGCATCTCCAGGCGAGCATTCGGGCAGTGATGGCGCGCTGAGGTATAGTCGGTGAGGCATGAGTGACGCGTCGATCGAGAGTGTCTCCCGTGAAACACGGGTGTTTTCGCCGCCAGAGACATTCACCGCGAAGGCTTGGGTGCGTGAGATCGCTGACTACCGGGCGATGTACGAACGCAGCCTGTCGGATCCCGAGGCATTCTGGCGCGAGCAAGCGGCACAGTTGCACTGGTTCGCTCCACCGCAAACCGTGCTCACGTGGCAACCTCCCCATGCCCGTTGGTTCGATGGAGGCACGACGAACATCTCGTTCAATTGCCTCGACCGACACCTGGTCGGATCGCACCGCGACAAGCCAGCGCTGATTTGGGAGGGTGAGCCTGGTGACGTCCGGGTCTTGACGTATCACCAGCTTCACGAGGAGACCTGTCGCCTGGCCAACGCACTGCGTAATCTCGGCGTGGACAAAGGCGATCGCGTGGGGATCTACATGGGCATGGTTCCGGAAGCCGCCATCGCCATGCTCGCGTGCACACGAATTGGGGCCATCCACAACGTGGTGTTCGGTGGCTTTGCCGCCGAAGCGGTTTCGGAGCGCATGAACGACGCAAGCGCGAAGGTCCTGCTGACCCAGGACGGAGCATGGCGCCGTGGCTCGGTGGTGCCGCTCAAACTCAATGTCGATCGGGCGTTGGCGACCTGCCCGAGCGTGAAGCACGTGGTGGTATTGCGCCGCATCGGTGAACCGGTAGCGATGACGTCGGGACGGGATATCGATTGGCGCCAGCTCGTGTCGACGTGCGACGCCCACTGTGAGGCCGTGGCACTGCCATCCGAACATCCATCGTTCATCTTGTATACGTCGGGTACGACAGGACGGCCGAAAGGCGTGTTGCATACCACGGCGGGGTATCTACTCTGCACATACCTGACCAGCAAGCTCGTGTTCGATCTGCACGATGACGACGTGTATTTCTGTACTGCTGACATCGGATGGATCACCGGTCACAGCTACGTGGTCTACGGACCGCTCGCCAACGCGGCCACGGTGCTCATATACGAAGGAGCCCCGAACCATCCCGATCCAGCTCGCTTGTGGGACATCATCGAGCGCCACCGAGCCACGATCTTGTATACGGCGCCCACGGCGATTCGTGCGTTCATTCGCTGGGGTGAACAGTTTCCGGCACGTCACGACCTGTCTTCGTTGCGCCTGCTCGGAAGCGTCGGCGAGCCCATCAATCCCGAAGCGTGGATGTGGTACCGCCGAGTCATCGGGCGAGATCGCTGTCCCATCGTAGACACGTGGTGGCAAACGGAGACGGGCGCGATCATGATCACACCACTACCTGGCAGCACCGCGACCAAGCCTGGATCGTGCACGTTGCCGTTTTTTGGTGTTTCACCCAAAGTGCTGCGTGAAGACGGTAGCGAAGCCGCGCCCAACGAAGGCGGCTTGCTCGTGTTGGACAAGCCATGGCCTTCGATGCTCCGCACGATTTGGGGCGACGACGAACGCTTTCGCGAACAATACTTCACGCGCTTTCCCGGCCAGTACTTCACGGGTGATAGCGCGCGGAAAGACGAGGACGGCTACTATTGGGTCATGGGACGGGTCGACGACGTGGTCAACGTCGCTGGCCATCGTCTAGGCACCGCCGAGGTCGAGAGCGCCCTCGTGGCGCATCCTGCAGTCGCTGAAGCAGCGGTAGTGGGACGTCCCGATCAGCAAAAGGGTCAGGCTCTCGTCGCGTTCGTCACGCTCAAACACGACCACCATCCCTCGCAAGACCTTCGCACGAGCCTGATCGAACACGTCGCAAACGAAATCGGTCGATTCGCGAAACCGGACACCATCCGTTTCGCGGACGCGTTGCCCAAAACACGCAGTGGAAAAATCATGCGCCGATTGCTCAAGAGTCTCGCCAGTGGTCAGCAACCCACTGGTGATGTAACGACCCTCGAAGACATTTCCGTGTTGGCGAGCTTGCGTGAGCACCAGGAGGAGTGAATTAGCGCTCGTTCCTGATTCACACTTGGTTCGAGCAGGTCCTCGGGCATTAGCCGATGGCCATGTATCTGCCAGGGGATGTTTCACGGCAAAGTGCCAGTACTTCGGCTTCGAGCACCGCACGAAGTCCCCCGTCGATGTGCGCGAGCTCGGTGGTCGTGAGCCCGGCTGCACCACGCTCGCGAAATCGTTGGCCAAGCCAACGCAGATGATCGGGCCATGGCACGACACGGGCCTTCGGTGTCTGTCCTCGTGCGATCGAATCGAGCCAATCCTGCACGTCCTGCTTCAAGCACTCCGGATGCTCGAGATCGACGTGGAGGCCAAACGCTCCGTTGGCGACGAGCATTGTTGCGCCGGCCGAGCCCAACACGGCAGCCAACGGCATACGTCGTCGCAATGCAAGCATGCCCGTGCGCAAGCTTCCCGAGCGTGCACCTGCTTGGACCACCACCACTGCTTGACTGATTGCAACGACGATCGCGTTCCGGCTCGCGAACATGGCTCGCGTAGTCGGGAGTCCGCGCGGCTTCGCGAACAGCAGGCCCGAGCTCGGTGCGTTCGCAATCGCGAGCAACAGCTCGCGGTGGGCGGGCGGATAGAGCTCGCTCGCGTCGCACGGAAGCACCGCGAGCTGTGGGTGTCCAAGCTCGAGCGCATGACGATGCGCCGCACCATCGATCCCAAGCGCACCCCCGGACACGAGCGCCCATCCACGGGCGTGGAGTGCTTCGACGAGCGAGGGGACGCAGCGGAGGTAGCGGCGCTCCGCTGCGCGACTGCCCACCACGGCAACGCGCGGGAGCGAAGGCACCTCGCCCACGAGCTCTCGAACCCCTCCGCCCGGTGATCCGAGCTCGTCGAGCGAGGCCGTTCGAGTGCGCACGCCTCTAGGTCGGCCTTCGACCGCTCACGTTTCATGCGCCGGTTGGCCAGCAGCATTCGCCTAAAACCCGAGCAGGTGGATGAACGGTTTCTGCAGGATCCCAGATCGCGCGATCGCGCTGTTCACAGGCGAATATCGATGTGCGCTTTGGCGCGCAGCTCCTGTCTGAACTCCTGCTCTGCTTTGATCATGGCCTCTTGTTCCAATTGATCGCGGATCTTGTCCTTGACCTGGTCATAATCCAATGCCACCGATGCTCTTTGCTCGATGATTTTGAACACCACGTAGCCCTGCCCAGACGCCAGGGGGCCCACGACCTCGTTCACCTTTGCAGCAAATATGGCGTCTTCGAGCGCTGGGGCGATCTCCCCACGACCGACCGTTTTGCGAGGTACGCCAATCCCGAGGTCGGCAGCGACCTGTGCGCTCGGCTGCCCGGCCCGTAGCCTCCTCGCGACGTTTTGTGCCTGGGCAAACGCCTCGTCGCGAGCTCGGCTGTCCTGAGCATCCGGCGTAAACACGTAACGTTCGAGCTCGACCTTCGCGTTCTCGTCACGTGTCATCTTGCGATAGTGCTCCCGGATTTGCGCATCCGTGACGCTGTAGTGTGCAAGCGACATCACTGTCTTGTACTGCAAGATGTCGTCTCGGAGCATGGTCTTGTAGTCCTCCCATGTGCCGTATTCTCCGGAGGTTTCGACCGTTTCCTTGAGCTCGTTCGTGTCCTTCAGCTGACTGCTGGCAACGAGATTCTTCAGGTATTTTTCGACCTCTGGCTCGGCCACGGTGATCTGGAACTTCTTCGCTTCCGCGCGAATCAAGCAACGTTCGAGTAGATCGTCGAGCACCTGCACGCGCACTTCATTGCGTTTTTGCTCGATCTGCTGTGCCGTGGCGTTGTCTGGTAAGCTACGTAATGCTTCCTGCATGAGTCCTTCGCGACGCAGCGCAGCATTGAGGTCGCTTGCCAAAACCACTTCTTCGTTGACCACGGCGACCACACGATCGAGCGTTCGCCGCGTCCCCGGTGGGGCCGCCATGCTCTCGGCTCCCACGAGGCCAAAAGCAAGCACGAGGCCGGCGAACGAGCGCGACATACCTCGGGAATACCAGCGCGTCAGGTGACCAGCAAGCCGCTCGTTCAGCCACGAGTCGTCCTCGTCCGCCTGGGCCTGGAAGCCACTGATGTAGCAGATGTTGTAGATGCCCGGCTTACCGGGGAGCCGAGACCTCATGGACACCATTCGTTCGCGGAGCCGTCTGGAGCGACGCTTTGACGTCCTCGACGGCTGCCATGAGATCGGCCGTCGTCAACATCGATTTCACGGCGATACCCCCCTCGGACTCATCCCGAGGGCTACACCGATAGCCTTTCGGTAGGTGGCGAGTCCAATGGCTTCGTAGTCGGCTCCCGCACACCACTGCGCGATGATGACGCCGTCCACGATTCCCACTGCGTGGTAGCCGAGGCACGTCAGCCACTCGTCTACGAGTTCCTGTCTCTCGTTGATGCCTTTCGAGATTGGCTCTCCATACGAAGGAAGACTCCGAACATGCGATCAGGAAGGCGATAGATGCCACGCTTTCCTTCGACTCGCATGATGACGCCGCGCTTTACCATATTGCCAAGGTATGGATCGATCTGAGCGACTTCTGGGCACTTGGCTCGAATTTCCTTCGTGGCGATCTCATCGTTCTCGATTTCCAGCTCGGCCATGGCGTGCAGAATCTCGCGATACGTGTTACTGAGAATCTTTTGAGAGTAGCGCTCTCGAAAGTGTTTTTGCTCGAGCACGGTGAGCGCACCGACAACGTCATCGGTACCCACCACCGCACTTGCGAAATCGTCATCGTCGAGAATGTTGTCCGAATCTACCTCGAAGGCGGCCCGTCCAATCTCGTGGACGAAACTCGGTATGCCTGATGAATAGTGGCGCATCGCTTCGAGAAACTCGGGCGATGTGGTTTTACGAGGCTCACCTTCCTCGAGCGCTCGACGGACCAGATCGGTCACCTCATCACCGGACAGACCTTCGATGGTGATCGGTCGAAACAGCCGTGGAAAGCTGGGGTGGGCATTGGCCATGCGCGATCGCCCTTCTGGCGTGACGGTCATGACGAATTCGATATTGCCAACCCGACGCACGCCGAGAGTTTCAAACGTAGCCTTGAGAAATCCCGGGAACTTATCGTGCTGGGCGATCGCTTCCGTCTCGTCCAAAATAACCACCAAACCGGGTGCTTCGGAGGTGATGAGAAATTTCTCCAGAAGCTCGGGGAAGATACGCGGCGCTTCGTCGGTATCGGCTCGTAGTCTCGCGCTGACCCCTATGCCGAACAAGCTCACCTGGACTCCGTCGAGCTTGGAAACTTCGTTCTTGAACCAATTCGTGACCTTCGATCGCCCGCGTCGAGCCCACCGATAGGCTTCGTTGAGCACCGCCGCGCACACATCAGCGAGATTGCCACAGTATCCAAGCGAGACGAACAGCACGATCGGTGGTGAAACATCACCGGCAGCTTCGATCACGTCGGGAGAGAGTGCCAGTTCCACTACGTACTGTGTCAAGGATGTCTTGCCGATGCCGCGCTCACCGATGACGAGAACGTGAGCGGCTTGCCCCCGCAGCGTGCCAACAATCGTGTCTCGAATCTGAGCAATCTCGGCGCTTCTGCCCGTAAACACACTCGTTCGAACCGGCGCATCGGGCTGGAACGGGTTGACTTTCAGCGTGGAGGATCCCATGAGGGTGTATCTCTTTTATCCTCGACACCGAGCTCGGTCAACGCGGTGTGGGTGACCTGCCGTATCGCGCTCGAACGCTCGTTTGGATTCATGCCCTTCCGTGTCAACCTTCCATGCGTTGCGCGAAGCGATCGGGGTCGTGGACTTGCGCCACGTGCTGCAAGGCCAAATATGGGCGTCAAACCGCCAGCCGTCGACGTCCGAGGGCGACGCGGCGAACCACCAGGTCGAGCAACCAGATTGGCAAAACGAGACCGAGAAGAACTTCGGGCCACAGGGGATCCATACGCGTGCGACCGCCCGCTTCGCCGGGCGCGGTGACAATTGGCCCGATGTCACCCTCGCTGGTTGCGCCCAATGTGGTGATGCTTGCGAGCCATTTCGGATCGGAAACGAGTTGATCTGGAGCGAGCTCGGCCGGATAAGGCATCGAAACGTGTGAGCTGGCTTCGGCCGCCAAACGTGGTCCCTCGGGCGAGTGCGAGAACAGCTTTGCACGAACGAGGCGCTGTCCGGAGCGGATATCATGCACGACGGCTTCGTACCTGCCGGGGGCGGTGAGCTCCAGCGCAACCGATGACTCGCTGCCAGGTATCGCAGGATCGCTCACGATCACGTCACCCGAGAGATCGTTGGCGAACGTTTCACCGGTCTCCAGATCGACGACCACATGGTAAGTGCCCGAAACTGCAGCCGGCGAGATCGACAGGTTGGCACCTCCCAAGCTAGCAACCCCTTGCCGGACGGTATCTCGAACGATCTGGCTCCAGAGCTTGGGAAATCCGCTCCATGGTATCCAGCTTGCGGCCCAACGTGGCTTGGCATCGCTGGCAAAAGCAACCGTGCGGCCGAGTCCTCGTCTGCCCCGCACGAGCAGGGCGTCACCCAAATGCGTGCGCAACAACACTTCGGCCATCGGTTTGGCTTGGATGGGCACGATGCCGTGCAGTCCAGGCGAGTGCGCAAAATCGATGCCTTGGAGCGCCTGAACCGGCTTGGTGACACGTGCGAACAGCAACCGCTCCACCACAGCGTTTCGCGTGACCTCCGAGGTTTCGCGACTGAAGATGCGCGGCACGTCGGTGCCGTCGTGACTGAAGTAATACCGGCCTCGTCCACGTTCGGCAACGCGACTCAAGAAGTCCTTGCCCGCACCTGCACCGACACCAATGGTGGAGACAGTGACGTCGGCGTCGCGCATGTCGGCGAGCAGGGCGTCCACGCCCATCTCCGGTGACTGACCATCGCTCAGAAGGATCACGTGCTTGACCAGGGCACGGCTTCCGGACAGCTGCAAGTAGGCCTCGCGCAAGGCTGGCAGGGCATGGGTGCCACCACCAGCGCTGAGACGTCGTATGTCACTGGAGATACGAACACGGTTGGAAGCCGGTTGAAGGCGTACCAACACGTGAGGGCGCGAGTCGAACGCCACCACGGCGAGCTCATCCGTCGGATCGAGTGTGCGAGCGGTCGCGCGTGCGGCCTCTTTGACGAGGTCGAGCTTGTCCTCCGAGCTCATCGAGCCGCTCTTGTCGATCACGAGCACGAGCGCCAGCGTCGGTTGCTCGCGCTGACGCTCGCCCTCGAAGCGCACCGGCAATACGTCTTCGATCACGGTTCCGTTCCATTTGCCCACACCAAACGAGTTTTCACCGCCCACCATGATGAACCCTCCACCTTCCTTGACCCATGTCGCAATGGCGTGTTGCTGCGCCGAGCTCACACGGCGGGATGGTACGTCCGAAAGCATGACGAGGTCGTATGGGCGCAGCTGGTCGGGAGTGGTCGGTAGACTGCTCGGATCGATGCCTTCCACGTCGAGATGATCGGCACGAAGTGCCCGTGGCAAAGCCGCGGTGGCATCACCGACACTGGCGAGCAGAACACGAGGCCGGCCCTTCACGTCCCCAACGACGCCCGCGGCGTCGTTGTCGTGGCTGCGGTTGTGCTCCGGCAAGAACCCATCGGTCACGATGCTTGCGGTGAACACCACGGGTCCGGGTTCTGTGACACGTGTTGGCAGCTCGAACGACTGGCGTCCCGAGCGAACATCGACGTCGAGGAACGGCATCATGGCATTGACGTCGCCATTTTTGTCGAGGCGGATCCGAGCATGGCCCGCATGTGTGGACACGACATCGACGACCACATCGAATGTTTGGCCAATGCGCAGCTCGTTCGGCAAATGCACGGCATCAACGATGACGTCCCCACGTGCTTCGGCTGCGAAACTGCGCGTATGCACCGTCGTACCGGAACGTTCGAGCATGCGAACCGTCGTGGCGAGTTGCTCGCGTTCCGCGAGACTTCCGGTGCCATCGCTCACCAACACCATGCGCGCTTCGGTATCGGGATCGATCATGGCACGGGCGAGCTGCAATGCGCCAGCATGGTCGCTCGCCAACGCATGCTCGGGACGCACCAACGCCAACGGTTTTCCGTGTTCCAATGCCAGGACACGGGCACGAGCTGCATAACTGACAACGCGCAGACGCGTACGATCCTGCTCTGGCACTCCTGCGGCTATCTCGTCGGCTACGGCAGTTCTGGCAGCCTCGACCAGCGCTTCCGCGTTGTGGAGTTGCCCGTCACTCACACTTTCGGACACGTCCAGGACCAGCGCGAGCGTCTTGCCGCGAACAGGCGCACGCGTGCTCGGGAACGATATCGCGCACGCGAGCGCGACGATCAGCGCGACACGGAGTACGAGTTGAAGCACGAGTTGCCAAACCGGGAGATCCACCAACGAATGATGGGCAACGACGGCCAAATACGGCAACAGCGCAAGCGGTACGAGCCACAGCAGATTCGGTCGAGCAATCGCGAGCTCCTGTGCCGCACCATCGCTGGACAGGCGTATCAGCCACGCTGGCAACGGGACGATCCAGGCACCGGTCGTCGGTCCAAGCTCGAGCAGCGCTACAGCCATGAGGACGCCGACAACCAGCGCGGTCATGGATGTCGCGACAGGATGCCGAAGCCAACTCACACCGTCGATCTCCGATGATAACCCAGCCATTCGGCGGCCAATAAAAGCGTAGCGGATAGCAACAACAGCGTCCAAATCGGACCTTGCTGGACGGGCGCAGCGGACGGAGCTTCCGCGACCGAAGCTCGCGTCTCATCGATGCTCGCGCGTAGCTCGGACGCCTGCACACCCACCTGATTGACGGCGAGCTCGGCCTGTGCACCGTCGGCTGTGCCACCGCGAGCGCGCACGCGATGGATCCCCAGCCTAGTCGGGCGGATCCGCATGCGACCACGCTCTACGGTAATGCGCTGCACGGTACCCACCCGTTCCGCGTAGGGTGGTAGTTCGATCTCGACATAGCTGGCATCTGTCGCACTTGCGAGACCGAGCTCCGCCAAGGCAAGCTCGCGATCTTCACCCACGGGCACGACAGCGACGAAGCCAGGTCGCACTCGTTCGAAATACGCCACGGTATTGGCAATCAGCAGTGGAAAGGCAACTCGCAACGGTAGATCCGACTGTCGCGGATCGAATCCGAACAACAAGGTGCGATGCCTGCGTTCACGCAGTACCACCACGGCTTCTCCGAGACTGGACACCAAGGGCACGTCGCCCGGCTCGAGCACGAAGCTGGACGCGCGAGCGAGATTGACGTCTTTGAATACGACGTACTCGAGCACCGGATGCGCTCGTGCTTGCTCGGTCAGGAACGGTCGGCGAAGCATTCGCCCAACGGCTACGGGAGATGCCGCGGAGTCCTGACGAGCAGGATCGAAGATGACCATGTCGACGTCCGGAAGGGGTCGTGGAAGCGGCCGATCACCGACATCGACAATCACGAGATCTGCGTCGGCCAAGCTTGGATGCGCCGAGACGTCGTCGGGATGAATACCCGTCAAACGTACGTGGTCGTCGAGCGTGAGCAGAGCTGCCTCGAGGAATAGATCGGTCCCATCGCTGATAAGGACGATGTCGAGCGGCCGAAGCGGTGGAACCACCGCGTAGGCGGTGTCGTCGATGGCCGGTCCCAGGCGTGCGACATCGTTCTCCGACGGGGCCTCGATGGTCGCTTCGAGACGAGCATGCGCAGATTCTATGTTGGGCACGATCTCCCGTTGTGATGTGCCTGGAGCAATCGAGATTGGGCGGCGTGCCAGCGTCACGTCGGCGGAGCGCACCACCAACATGACAAATGCCACTTCGTCGCCGAAATTGTGGATCTGTGCAATCGCTTCTGCGTGCTCGGGGTCACGAGGATATCGCCTGGCCGCGAACGCTGTCACGGCGACATTGTCGGTGGGCCCCTGGGCGAGCACGAGCTCGCAATGTGGGCCTTCGCTCATGCATCGATCGAGTGCGACTCGACTGGGAGCATCCAGTGCTCCATCGGTAACCACGAGAATGCGACCGCCGGGTTGATCGGCCAGTGTGGCATGCGCGAGCTCCAAGGCAGCCGCAAAGTCGGCCTCGCCTGGCGTCGACTCGATGCCGACCAGCCGCGGCGCGGCCATCCACGGCTCACGCGTGAGTGGCACGGGAACGTGCACCTCGGAGCCCGCGATCACCACCAACGCAGCATCTGCAGGGCCGAGCGCAGCCAGCTCGGCCCGCGCGCGTTCGAGCGCGACATCGAGGCGCGAATGGTCGTGACCGCTCCACGCTGACATGCTTGCCGATGCATCGACAACGATGGCGAGCGTCGTTGGCTCTCGTATCCACACGCTCGGGCGCGGATCACCGAGTGCGACACATATCAGCAGCAAGATCGCCAGCTGCACTAGCCACGAGAACACCCGACGCAACCTTCGCCACAGCTTGCGCGATTCGCTTTCGCGCATCACTTCGTTCCATAACGCCGAAAACGGCACGACTACTTCACGGCGTCGCATTCTGAGCAGGTACAGACCAGTGATGGCTGCAGATGCGACACCGAACACCGCGAACAACTCGGCAAGCGGCCATCCGGCGAACGTCACTGCAACACCCCTCCGATCCGAAACATGCGTAACACGAGATCGTCGAACGGCACATCGACGACAGCGCGAAAAAAAGGTATGCCAGACGCGCGGCAGCTCGATTCGAGTGCACTGCAAAAGCGATCGTGAGCCGCGGCGAATGCCTCCAAGCTAGCGGGAGCCAACGTCACATCGCGACGGGTTCCCCCTTCGCAATCCACCAGCGTGACGTCGCCACGCAATGCGCTCTTACGTGGATCGGCCTCCACGGGGTCGAGCACCTGGATGGCGACCACATCGTGCTTACGAACCCGCAGCGTGTTGAGGCCCTCGAACGCACGTAGATCGTAGAAATCGCTCAACACGATCGTGACGCCCGGTTGACTGCTCTCCGCGGCGACGCGTGAGCACAATCCTCGCAGGTCAGTCGCGCCGCCGCGAGGAGCGTCGCTCAGGAACTCGAACACCCGAAAGATGCGACCCTTGCCTCGCACGGCCAGTAGCGTCGAGTGCACGTGTCGGCTGGCCACGGTGAGACCGACCCGGTCGAGATTGGCCAGGCCCACGTATGCGAGCGCCGCTCCAACCTGGAACGCGTAACGCAGTTTTGCGCCGGCACGCGTGCCCATGGAATCACTGACGTCGAGCACGACTCGAATCGGCAGATCTTCATCTTCTTCGAACAACCGCACCAACGGCTGGCCGAGGCGAATCAGCACGTTCCAATCGAGGCTACGAATGTCGTCTCCTGGCGAATATTCGCGATGATCGGCAAACTCGAGCCCGCTGCCGATTTTTCGAGACTTGCGTTCGGCGCGATGACGACCGCGAAACAACCTGCGCGCGACGACTTGCAGCAGCTCGAGCCGACGCAAAAACGATTCGTCGAACAACGTGTCCGCCCCTGGCCAGGTGCCGCTTGCGCTCGCTCGCCCGAGCAGCTTAGTGCGCACGGCCATCACCAATGCTCACGATGGTGGCCCAATTAGGTCTACCGGCACGGACGCAACAACCTGGGCGAGCACGCGGTCGACTGCGACGCCTTCGGCTTCGCCCTCGAAGTTGAGGATGATGCGATGTCGCAACGCGGCCGCCATGACGTGACGCACGTCCTCGACCGAAGGAGTGACGCGTCCATCCAACGCAGACAAGATACGAGCCGCAAGCAGCATCGCCTGAGCGCCGCGCGGGCTCGCTCCGAAACGCACGTACCGCCGCACGAGGTCGGGTGCGCCGGAATCCTCGGGATGGGTCGCCCGCAGCAGCCGAACTACATAGCGGGTCAGGGACGGAGCCACCGGCATCGCACGTATCAGACTGCGCATCTCCAGCACGCGACCTACGTCGATTACGGGTGATACGTCTTGGGTATCCGCACCCGTCGTGCGATCGAGAATGCTAATGAGCTCGGTCTCGCTCGGAAACGCCACGTCGATCTTGAGCAGGAAACGGTCGAGCTGTGCTTCGGGCAACGGATAGGTGCCCTCCATCTCGAGCGGGTTTTGCGTCGCCAGCACCAAAAATGCATCCGGCAGCTTGCGGGTTTCTCCGGCAGCGGTCACCTGCCCCTCTGCCATGGCCTCCAACAACGCAGACTGGGTTTTCGGGGTCGCGCGGTTGATTTCGTCCGCGAGCACGATGTTCGAGAAAATCGGCCCGGGTTGATACTGCAGTCTGCGTGCCTGTGCGCCCGCTTCCGCGTCGAGCAGCACCGACGTTCCCACGATGTCGGCAGGCATGAGGTCGGGTGTGAACTGGATCCGCGAGAACGTGAGCGATACCGCTCCCGCAAGCGTGCGAATCAGCAGCGTCTTGCCGAGTCCGGGCACACCTTCGAGCAAACCATGTCCACCTGCCAGCAGGCACGTGACCACGCTGCGAATAACGTCGTCTTGACCCACCACGACACGCTGGATTTCGCGGACGAGGCGATCGAGATCATGCTTGAACGCTTCGAGCTCCTGGCGGGGATCGAGGACGTGACGGGGATGCGTGGTGATCGCGGTGGACATCGTAGTCTCGGGGTGCAGTTATTGGCGCGGCTGGATCATCCGAAAATAGCGTTTTACGCGTTTGCGTGCGCTGGTGGGCATGCTCTCTTGGTCGAGCGTGCTTTGGGCAAACGATCGGTAGTCCTGATAGACATCACGATAGGCTTCTGCAGCAAATCCTTCCTGGCTAGCCGTGCGGATGATTTCTGCGCGCGTTGCTCCATGTCCGCGATGTGGAGTGACGCGTAGGTTTTTGGGTCGAACGTCGATACCGTGCTCATCTCCGAACGGCTCTTGGCTGCCGGTGCCCATGGTGTCCGACGCCGAGGGACCGGCAGCTTCGCTGGAGTCGCCTCCATCCTGGCCATCTTGGTGATCTCCGGGTTGACCATCCCCTGGTCGATCGTCGTCCAACATCATGTCCGGTTCGCCGTCCCCGATCTGTCCTTCCACGAGCAAGGTCGACTTCCCTTGTTTTCCACGTTTGCCTTGTGCGGCTTTCGAGAACCGCTTTGCCTGCTGCTTGCGACGATCGTTGGCGTCTCCTTGCTGACCGCTGCGCCGGATGAAACGTTTGGCTTCCTCCATGGCTTCGCGGCCGTGCCGGAGTCGCTGGTGGGTGCGCGCAGTCGAAGCTGCGTTCGCCGCGCTACGACCCAAGCGATCGAGCGCACGTCTGCGCTGTTCCGCGCTGTCATTGCGATCACGGGCTTGGGCTGCCTGTCGTTGCAGCTCGTCGAGCTTGCGTTGCGCATTCTGTTCACGTTCGTGCTGGCGACGTAGCTCGTCGACACGGTCGCGCTGCTGTTGGAGCCGTCGTTCACGATCGTTTGCGTCTTCCGAGTCGTTACGCTTTTGCTCGCGTCGTAGCCGACGTTCTGCCTCGGCGAGCCGTGAGGCGGTGTCGCGCTTGCGATCCGCAACCTCGCCGAGTCTGCGATCGGCGTTGGCAAGTGCACGCTCGAGTGCAGCAGTGTGCTCTTCCGAGGTTTGGGCATGCTGACCCGATTCCGACAGCGCTCGCTCTGCGTCTTGTCCACGGCCCTCGTCGAGGGCACGGGCGGCCTCGCGCGTGAGATCCTCGCTTCGTAGCCCGTCGGCCAGCGCCTCGACACCGTGCTCGAGCATGCCGGGGTCATCCTCTAGCGTGGTCTCGAAACGTTGCTCGGCATTGGCCAGCTCGCGCTCGAGCGCCTCGAGATTGGCAAGGGCTTCGTCGACACTGATGGTACCGTGCTCGAGTGCATCGAGTAGCTCGAGCACGGCATTTGCCATGTGAGCGATGTCGTCTTCGCCTCGTTGCAAGCCGCGAAGATCTTGACGAATCGGTTCAGCCAAGGACAGGTCGACGGTCTCGTGGCCAGGACTGCCATGCGATACGTGCGCGCCGACCGTCGACGAGCTCGTGTCACGTTCGTCCGCATCGACGGACGGAACCATGGCCGCGAGCACCAGTGCAAACGCGGCGAATGCATCGAGCATACGTGGTTTCACGAACGAAAACGAAACAATGCGCCGCGGATCGCAGTTCGCGGCTGCAGCTTCGGCATCGACCAACAAGATCTCGATCAAAGCTCGGCTGCGGGAATCGCTGGTCGTCACGCGTGCCAACTCGAGCGCACTGCCGAGGAGATCGTGCAGATGGTAGTGCTCGTCGATGCGGCGCGCCGTGGCTCGCCAAGGGCGTGGACGAACATATGCCCACGCGACCACCAAAAATATTGGCATCACCGCAGCCCACCCCCATTGCAGCGCCGCCCCCAGCAAACGTTCGGCCAGCAATGCCCCGGTCGCGATCAGAAGTCCGGCCGGCAGCGCGTACCGACTCAAACCAACGAGCGCGGCGGCGAGTCGTTCGCGGCGGCGAACCACGGCAAGCAATCTGAGCACTCGAATCAAAGTTTCTCCTTGTCTACGTGTTTGTGCGCACGTGCACCACCGGCGCCTCGAGCTACCGTGAACGCTCGCCAACTGGCGTGCTCGAGCGCGGTGCGGTCGACATCGTCGGATACCCGTGTGGCAAAAACCACCAGGTCGCGCTTGCGGATCAACATCATCTCGCGGCCGACTTGCTGGTCCAGATATTTGCGAAAACTGAGCTCGAACTCGGCGGCGTCGCGTTCGCTGTCCCAGGCGATCAAACCTACGACGACGGGAGGCTGTTGCTGCTTGTCAGCAGCGTCCAACGCCACGAAGCGGTCGCCACCCCAGCCTGCAGCACTCTGGCGGGCCACCGTCGATGGTTCGACCTGCGCCAGCATGGCCAGCAACGTTGCCTCACCGAGGTTGTCTTCGTAAACGACCGTGTGACCGACAAGCGCGCGACGAAGCGGTGTGACGTCGATCTTCACGTCGATAGCCGGCTCGCGCGACAATAGCTTGTCCACGTGCAACATCTGCTCACTCGTGGTCGGTAGCCGTTCGTAGAGCTCGTCGACCGCACGCCATCCCTTGTGCCGCACGAGCCTCGCGATTGTCGCCGCACCATCGGCGTAAGGAAGTTGCAGTGCCCTCGCGAGGATCGGGTATGGTGATACCTGCAGATCGAGTGCCTGATTGCCCATCGCGAGAAATACGTTGTCGTCGATGGCCGCGAGCCCACGTTCTCGTCCGAGCCATGCCAGGTAGGCGGCCTGCGCGTCTCCTTCGAGCAAAAACGTTCGTGCTGCCTCACGGTCGGTTTGACCTTTGAGCGGCTTTTGCAAGCTATCGAGATCGAAGTGCATGTCTTGCAGTCCGTGCGCGATCTCGTGTCCAACGACCATCGTCAGTAAAGACTTCGGGATGAACTGTCCGATCAGCAGCGTATTTTCGTCGGGGTCGTAGATACCGAGCACGGCTTGCTCCAGCATATCGAGCAGGATTTTCTCGCCGTCGGCTCCGGGCGGCAATACGCCAAGGCTCGCGTCCACCCGTGTCAGCAACCGGATCTCCTCTGGTGTCGTGTGCTCGTACATCGACTTGCGAGCGAACGCCCGAACGGCCGGCCCATCGACCACGCGCACACTCACCGTGCCGGAGACTTCGAGCTCACGGGCACGCGCTACCTCGACCATGATGCGTTCGGCTTCCGATTTGGCGAGCGCGAGCTCGAGACCAGGTTTGCGCGTACGTTCGCCGCTCGCATCGCCGTTTGCGGATGTCACTTCCGTCGCCGAGCTCGTGTACCGCACGATCTTGCCCGTCGGTCTCGCACCAGAAACGCACGCCGCCATCAGCCAGCACGGCAAGCTTGCGTGCAGCAAGATCGAGACCCGATGCCAAACTCCTTGGACGCGCGGCTTCGAGACCAGCTCCAACGCACGACGGCCGGGCCAGTGCACCCGCATAGGGTAGCGTCGGACGTGTCACGCGGCTAGCAGGCACGTTCGGGGCTACGCGTGGCCTCGCAGCCTCGAAGCGGCTAACCTCGCGCGCCCTTGACGGCCGCATCTCCTCTCGGCGGTGCTTCACAGCTCGTCCGTAACCTGCGCGAGCGTCGTCCCTTGCGGGTGTTCGGCTTTCGTGGAGGTGTGCGTGGGGTCGTGTTGGCCCATGCGGCCCAGGACGCGGCCGCCGATGGGCCCGTGTTTCACATCGCCGACGACGACGCATCAGCCCGCAGCCTCGCCGCCGACGCTGCGTTCTTCATGGGGCGAACCTACGATCCCTACGATCCTACAGGCCCGATTCTCGTCATCCCAGAGATCGATACGTCACCGTACGGAGATGTCGCCGCAGACCCACGCTCCGTGTGCACGCGCATGGCAGCTCTACATCGCATGGGACAATCGGATGGTCCGCGCTTGGTGTTGTGCAGTGTGCGCAGCTTCATGCGAAAAGTCATGCCTCATGCTGCATTCGACCGACGAAGTCACCTTTGGGGCAAAAGCTCCACGCTTGCACGCGATCTCGCCGTCGAACAGCTCGAGCGGGCCGGTTATCGCCACACCGATATCGTGGACGGTCCCGGCAGCTACGCCGTGCGTGGTGGTGTGATGGATGTCTACGTGCCGAGCTCGCGATTTCCCCTGCGCCTCGAATGGTTCGGAGACGAGATCGAGAGCATTCGCCTGTTCGATCCTCAAACCCAACGCAGCTCGAGGGCGGTCGACGAATGCGTCGTGCACCCCGTTCGCGAGACTATCGTGACGACGTCGACGCCACTGCGACAACGAATCCTTGCACTCGCGGATGTTTCCAATGTGCCGTCGAGCCGATCACGTCAGGTCATCGACAATCTGGAACAGGATGTCGAATTTTTCGGGATGGAGGCGCTGGTACCGGCTTTTCACGAGCACATGGTACCGATTTGGAAATATTTTCCCGCGGGGATCCGTGTCGTGGCCGATGTGTCCCCGCGCGTGATCGACATGGCGCGGGTGCTCGAGGGCGAAGCTCGTCGAGAGTACGACGCGTTGGTAGAGGCGCACGCGCTCGCATGCCCACCAGAGGATTTTTTCGTACGTGTCGACGAGCTCGAACGATATCTTATGGCCCAACCGGTCGACGTTTTTGTTCACGACGCGGACACGATCGAGGTCGGCGAAGATCCTCTGGGCTCGAAACCCGAGCTCCGTATCGTTTGCGATCACAACTTGCAACTGCGTGCGAAGCTCGAGGCCACGCGTGCTCACAAGGGCAGCGAGCTGCTTGGTCCGCTGGTGGAGCGGATCCGCGAGCTTCCTGCTGGAGACGGGGCCTGGCGCGTGTTGCTGGTAGCCCCCAACGTGACCCATGCCGAGCGCATTGCGTCACTTTTGCGCGCTCACGGAATTTCGCCCGAGCTGGCACGCGGCGACGATCCTGGCGTGCCCAAGCTCGACCCGCTGGACCGATCAAACACGTGCGTGCAGGTGTGGCCGGGCAGCCTGAGTGAAGGTTTCACGTCCGAGCAAGACCGACTGCTCGTCCTTAGCGAACGAGAAATCTTCGGGAAGATCACGGGCAGAATCGAGCCACGTCGCCGGCGTGTCGGGATTGCGAGCTTGACGCAACTCACGGCCGGAGATCTTGTCGTGCACGTGATGCATGGAATTGGCCGCTACATGGGGCTGACACCGCTGGTATTGCGGAGCATTCCAGGGGATTTCGTGCTCATCGAGTACGCGGGCAACGACAAGCTGTATCTCCCGGTATGGCGCGTGAACGAGATCGAGCGTTATCAGTCTGCCGATGCACACCCGCCCAAGCTCGATCGCATGGGCGGCAGCACGTTTGCCGTCAAGGCCGAGCGCGTCAAGGCAGAAGTTCGTCACATGGCGGAAGAGCTGCTCCAGCTCTACGCCCAGCGCGAGGCTCTGTCGGGACATGCGTATCCCGAACCCGATGAGATGTTTCGCGAATTCGAAGAGACGTTCCCGTTCGAGGAAACCCCCGATCAGGACGAGGCCATCTTGGCTGTGCAAGGCGATTTGGGCAGAACGCAGCCGATGGATCGCCTGGTATGCGGCGACGTCGGGTTTGGAAAGACCGAAGTGGCTTTGCGCGCGGCGTTTCGGGTGGCAAGCAGCGGCAAGCAAGTCGCCGTGCTGGCCCCCACGACAATTCTGGTCCAGCAGCACTACCTCACGTTTCGCGAGCGTATGTCGCGATTTCCCACTACGGTCGCATGTCTCAATCGCTTTTTGTCGCCCAAGCAGCGCAAGCAGGTCGTCGACGAGATCCGTGCAGGAACGATCGACGTGGTGGTCGGTAACCATCTTATTTTGAGCTCGTACGTTCGCTTCAAAGTCCTGGGTCTGGTCATCATCGACGAGGAACAGCGCTTCGGCGTCGCCCACAAGGAGCGATTCAAGAAGCTCAAGACGCAGGTCGACGTGCTGTCGATGAGTGCTACGCCCATCCCACGTACACTTCACATGTCGCTACTCGGCATTCGCGAGATTAGCCTCGTGATGACGCCGCCACCTGATCGCCTGGCAGTACGTACGTTTCTCACTCGTGCGAGTGATACTGTCATCGAGGAAAATGTGCGCAAGGAGCTTGCGCGCGGCGGACAGGTGTTCTACGTGGTGCCCCGCATCCAAGGCATCGAGGAGCACGCCGTGAGGATCCGCGAGCTCGTTCCCGAAGCCAAGGTACTCGTGGCTCACGGACAGATGCCGGACGAAATGCTCGAACAAACCATGCTGGATTTCGTCGAGCATCGTGCCGACGTTCTGGTCTCGACCACCATCATCGAAAGCGGCCTCGACATTCCACGCGCAAACACGATGTTTGTCGCGCATGCGGATTCTTTCGGCCTTGCTCAACTCTACCAGCTGCGTGGGCGCATCGGACGTTCCAAGCTGCGAGCCTATTGTTTCCTGCTGGTTTCGTCGCTGGAACGGATGAACCCCGACGCACGCAAGCGCCTCGAGGCCATTCAGCGCCACTCAGAGCTCGGCAGCGGCTTCAACGTGGCCAGTGAAGATCTGGAGATCCGGGGCGCTGGGGACATCCTGGGTGCTCGTCAAAGCGGAAACATCCAAGCCATTGGGTTCGAGGCCTACGCACGCGTGCTGCAAGAGGCGGTAGCAGAGCTGCGTGGCGACCCGATCCTGCACGAATCCGATCCCGAGCTGGTGTTCGACGTCCCCGCGTTTCTCCCCGACGGATACGTTCCCGATGTCGGACTGCGCCTGGACTTCTATCGTCGTTTGGCGGGTACCTCCAACATCGACGAGCTCCACGCCATCGTCGAAGATCTACGCGATCGCTTCGGAACACTTCCGCGCGAAGCGGAACAACTGGTGCTGCTGATGGGATGCAAGATGTACGGTCGGCGTTTGCGTGCGATCTCGCTGGAGCTGGCTGGACGTCGACTGGCCGTGCGACTCGGCCCCGATACACCCATTGCCAGTGACGTCGCGGCTCGATTGCAGCAACGTACGTCCGGCAAGTTCCGCGTGATGGCACCAGATCGCATTGCCACGACCGTACCGGCGAGCGAACACGACGATCATCGAGCGCGTTTGTTGGCCTGTCGCGAGGCGTTGGCCGAGCTCTCGGGCCTGGCGCCCGTACGAGCCGCGGAAGAGCAGGTCATTCGCCCACGGCGGTGAGGTTGCTTCCACTACTCGCCCGTGCAACGCCGCAGCAGCGAGGCTCACACCGAACGAGCGAGATTCAGGAGCTCGGTCCAAGGGACGGCCTCGACCCGGCGATGCAACTCGAATCGATGGGCGCCGGCGTGCACGACATACAATCGCTCCAGACGTAAATCAGCGAGCGCATAGTGCATCGACGAGGTCAAGACAGGCGCCGAGGTGCGTTTGATCTCGAATCCGATACGATGCCGGCCACGAACGAGTAGGAGATCGAGCTCTGCGCCATGCTCGGTTCGCCAGAAATGGAGCTCATCGCTCCCAGCGTGCGTTGCACGGCGGAGCTCTTCGATGATGAAGCCCTCCCATGAGGCACCAACACGTGGATGTTCCTCGAGCTCATCGGACGTGCGGATCCCAAGAAGCATGTGGAGCAGACCACTGTCACGGATATAGAGCTTCGGGCTCTTGACCTGCCGCTTGCCGATGTTCTCGTGCCACGGGCGTAGCTGCCGAATCATCAAGGTGCCCTCCAGCAAATCGGCGTATCGGCGTGCGCTCGAATCGGAAACGCCCATCGATCGACCGAGCTCCGACCAATTGAGCAGGTCCGCGTGGACGTGCGCCAGCATTGCCCAGTAGCGTCCGAGCGTCGCAGCCGGCGGCGTGCCCGGCAGCTCGAGCATAGGTAGGTCGCGCTCGAGGAACGTCTGTCGGAACTGCCGTCGCCACTCCAGACTGGCTGTGTCGGATCTCGCGAGGTAAGAGCGTGGAAAACCACCTCGCAGCCAACGCCGCTGCCAGCGCGTCGCCGGGATCTCGGCCACATCGAAAGGGCCGACCTCGATGAACGAGATCCGTCCCGCCAGAGTCTCGGACGTCTGCCGGAGCAACGGTGGGGATGCGCTACCGAGGACCAGAAAACGCCGACGTAGGGGGCGTTCGTCTGCAAGCACGCGAAGAACGGGGAACAGGTCAGGGCGACGTTGGATCTCGTCCAGCACGATCAGACCGCGGTGTCGTCGTAGCTCCAGCATTGGTTCGACGAGCCTGGCCACGTCATCCGGATCTTCGAGGTCGAAGATGACTGCGGCTCGTGCCGATTCCGCGATCTGTCGCGCGAGCGTGGTTTTTCCAACCTGTCGTGCGCCGAGCAGGCAGACCACGGGGTAACGCCGCAGTTGATCATGAATCTCGTGCAAGTAGTCTTCGCGTAGGATGACCACACCGCTAGGTTATTCCCAGATCCGCGTAAATTCAACATAGCGTATCGAAAATACGCGGTTCTTTTATGGAAGTCGATTCACAGCGCAAACTACGCCCGAGACGTCAATCGTTTTCGGCTTGGAACCAAAATGTCAGTCCGCCTTGGGTCACGTAGGTAATGTGGGTGGGTCGACTTCGAATGGCGGGGCATCCACTTTGATGTCCATGCTCTCCCAGTAGGGCAGCTCGCCATCCGACGATGGGTAGCGGCGGTTGCTCCATTGCTCCTCGTTGCCCCAATCCAAGACGTTGTCGCGCATGAACAAGTCGACCCCGCGGTTTCCACCCGCGACGTAGGTTCCGACGATGCGCACCGCATCGTAGGCATTGATGCGGCCGAATCCGTGACGCGCCCACCAGTACTGCTCATCGCGAAAAACACCACGGCGCCGAGGCCATCCCGGCCCTCGGTTGCCGCACGAGCGATCGCCTCGTGCAGGTTCTCCGGTATAGGGCCCCCGATGCCCCAACATGATCGAACGCAAGGGCCTTGGACCACGTACTGCCTTCGGCCTCGATCAAGAGTAACGAGCAAGCGGGACACGACCCGACCACACCGACGCCATTGATCGCCGCTGCGACCAAACCGGCAGATACGGTACCGTGTGCGCGTTCGTTAGCGTGCCCCGAGCCGCTGCATGCCCGCCGCTGTGGCTCGCGGGTCCTCATGTGCGCCCACCGTGACCAAAAACTGCGTCTTGACGTACCGATTTTCGGCCAGCACTCGCAGGCCCACGCTCGCCAGCCGATCCTTCCCAGTCGAGACGGTTTCGGGGAATTCGACGATGACTTCGTCCAACGGGCGTGCAAGTCGGTCCGCAGCTCGGCATCGACACGACCTGTTATGCTCAGCCGCGTGATGCCGCGCTACCCATGCTCGAGGTCGCTCCGCATGGGGTGTGTCGTGTTGGGGTCGATTGCATGCTGCGCGCCGGACTCGGGAGCTGTACCCGAGGGCGCGGTGGCGGTAGTCGGAGACGTGGTGTTGACGCCCGACGATCTGGCGAGCACACACGGACAACTGGGTGCTTACGCCCAGCGTCGCTTCCGAGGCATCGAAGGACGACGACTCCTGCTGGAAGCGTTGGTGGACGCTGAGTTGTTGGCAAGCGAGGCCAACGAAGCAGGCCTAGGCGACGACCCCCGAGTGGAGTTTCAGGTGCTCGAAGAGCTGGCGGCGCTCGAGCTGACCACCGAGCTCGAACGTCGCGTTCCTCATGAAGCCGTGGCGGCCGATCTGGCCGCGCTACGTCAAGCTTACCAAGGCGATCGAGATGCGTTCGTACGGGCGGAACAACGCGGCATGAAGGGCGTGGCATTTCGCAGTCTGCACGAAGCGGACGTCGCCATCGAGCAGCTCCGGCGAGGCACCGCACGCCTCGAAACGTTCGGTGAGGTGGTCACGACACCGATGCTCGAACAAAACGATCTCGAATACCCAGGCTTTCATCGCGTGCTGTTCCACAACGACCTCCAAGCGGGACACCTGGTACCTCGGCCTGTGCTCATCGGGGACGTCTTGCTGGTCGGTTACGTCGATCGCATCATCCCCCCCACGCGCAAATCATTCGACGATCCCGTCGTCCGCGAAGCTCTCATCGAACAAGTACGGGCGCCTCGCGCTGCCACAGCCCGCGAGCAGTTTTTACGTGAGCTCGAGGCGGAATATCCCTGGCAAGCAAAGACGGATGGGAGGGCGGGCGAATGAAACGGGCATCCCTCGCCATCGGCGTGCTCGTAGGGCTGGCGTCGACGCGGAGTTGGGCGCTGTCGATCGCCAACGTGCGCGTCGTCAACCGCAGCGACGTGCAGGTGACGGTGCTGTGGGACACCGACGTCGCAGCGAGCTCCGAGGTCCGCATCACACTCGAGGGTGGCGTCGAGCAGGTCGTGATGGACGACGAGCTCGTCTCCGCGCACGCAATCACGATCGGGGGACTCGCGGCTGCAGCCGATTACACGCTGGTGGTCGTGAGCGACGGCAGCATGCTCGATGGACCCGCGTTCACCACCGCGCCGCCACCGACGTATCTCCGCTATGCGGAGTGGCCGGCCGGGCCGCCCTCGGATCCCTCGTTCTTCCCAGTTCATGTGTGGTTACAGAGCCCCGGCAACGCCGGGGAATTCACCGGCCTAGGCATCGACTTCTTCACCGGCCTCTACAACGGGCCGACCGACGAGCAACTCGCGACGCTCGCGGCCGCCAACATGCCGGTCATCTGCGACCAGAACGAGGTCGCGCTCGCGAGCCCCGACGTGGCGATGGTGTGGGGCTGGTCGCAGCAGGACGAGCCCGACAACGCGCAGTCCGACGGCATGGGCGGCTATCTGCCCTGCATCGATCCGCAGGTGATCGTCGACGGCTACGCGGCCATGAAAGCCGCCGACCCGACGCGCCCAGTATTCCTCAACGTCGGGCAGAGCGTCGCGTGGGACCTCGACGATCCGTGGGTCGGCCGCGGCGAGTGCACTGGCCAATGGGACGACTACGCCGCCTACTTCCAGGGTGCCGACATCATCTCGTTCGACATTTACCCGGTGACCAACGGCAGCGAGCAAATCAACGGCGAGCTGTGGCGCGTTGCGCTTGGCGTCGATCGCCTTCGCGAGTGGGGTCCCGACAAGATCGTCTGGAACTGGATCGAGACCACATACATCGACTCGCCTAATCTACCCACACCCCACGACGTGCGCGCCGAGGTGTGGATGTCGCTCGTGCACGGCAGCATGGGCATCGGCTACTTCGTGCACGAGTTCGCGCCTGCGTTTCGCGAGGACGGCATCTTCAACCATCCCGAGATCGTCGACGCGGTGACCGCCATCAATGCGGAGATCCATGAGCTCGCGCCTGTGCTCAACGCGGCCAGCATGCAGGACGCGCTCGTGGTGACCTCGTCCGATGCGAATGTGCCGGTCGACGCGATGGTGAAGCGCCATGAGGGCGCGACCTACGTCTTCGCGGTCGCGATGCGTGACGACCCGACCACCGCAACCTTCGAGCTGTTCGCCCACTCCACCGCGATGGAGGCCGAGGTGATCGGTGAGGACCGCATGGTCGCGATCGAAGACGGCTCGTTTACCGACGACTTCGTCGGCTACGACGTCCACCTCTATCGCATCGTCGCAGCGCTCGATGGCAGCGACGGTAGCTCGAGCGACGAAGGCGGAGCCGACACCTCGGAGGGCGGTTCGGAGACCGTGGATGGATCGGGCTCGGAGAGCGCGGGCATGACCGCGGATGGATCGGGCTCGGCGAGCGCGGGCATGACCGCGGATGGATCGGGCTCGGCGAGCGCGGGCATGACCGCGGATGGATCGGGCAGCGACAGCAGCGGAGGCATCGCGAACGACGACGGAAACGGCAGCGCGTGTGGCTGCCGAGCGCCTGCACGTGTGGGTCCCCTGCTCGGCCTGCTCGGCCTGCTCGTCCTGGTTGGCTCACGCGGCCGCACCCGTCGCCTCCCGAGGTCGGGTGGTGATGACTTGCCCGGGCACGGTCATTCCGGCGGCGGGGTGAACTCCCGGCACGCCGTTTCGATGAGGCCCACCGCTCGTTCGAAAAACGCGTCGTAGTTGGAGTCACACACGTCTCCGGTGACTCCTCGTATTCCGAACATTGCGACGAAGTCCAAAAAGCGCTGCGCAGGAAGGCCCTGTGCACAACCGTCGGTGTTCCCGATGCAGGTGGAGGCTTCGGTGGCGATGATGGCCGCCATCACGACGTTGTTGGCAAGCCCACGTTTGGCCGCCACCACGGCATTGAACCAATCCTGGGGGCCTCCCACCAGCGAAGCATTGTCACTGACGCAAGTGGGAATGTCGTTGGTAATGATGGTGACCACCAGCACCGCGTCGTCACGCACGAAGCCTTCGTTGCAACCGCCTGGTTGATTCTGCGTGGTGACGGCATCGGCCATGGCCGTCATGGGCAGCTCGGCCCATGAGCCAAACGTGCCGGTCTTGGCAATGCAGGCGAACTTGTCCTTGATCTCGGGCCTGGAAAGCGCGGAGGTCAGATAGCGCTTGCCATCCGGAACTCCACAGATCGTATTGCTGGCCTTGTTGTTGTACGGTGCCACCTCGCCTGCGCCGAGCGTCGTCTCGCAAGCCACGTCGAGGCCGGTTTTTGCGGTGCACCAGTCCCCACACCAATAGCTATCCGGCATGCAGGGCTCGCAGGTTTCGTAGATGTCCTGGCCGGCATCCGAATCGATGGCCATGATGCGAAAGTCCTGGGCCGGAAGCGCGTCGTAGATCGTGTCGACGAACGGACCGAAGCTGTCGATGAGCGCCGTTTGGTGAGGTTCCATCGACGACGAGTTGTCGATCACGAACAGGAAATCGACCTTTTCGCAGCCCTCTTCGGTCCCGGAATCACCCGCGGTCATCACGTCGTCGCCGCCAGCAAAGTCGAACTTGACACCGGAGCTGCTCGAATCGGCCGTGCTGTCCGACGGAATCGAGCCGTCGTCCGAATCGGCCTCGCCGCCCGATGGTGTCGAATCGTCGGAATCGTCCGAGTCGTCCGGACTGGGGGAACCCGTGCCCGCGTGTCCGCTCGTGCCGACAGAGCCATCCTCCGCTTTGCCAGCGTCGACCGAGCCTGCGCCATCTGCCGTGGCATCGAACGACGTTGCGGGCGTCTTGCCTTGTTCACCGCAGGCTGCGGTGGTGGCGAGCAGCGTGAAACCAAGGATGTGACTTCGAGGCATGGGATGACTTTCCTTTCCCATCAGAGGCACCAGGGAAACGGATTTGGTCAACACTCATCGTCGGCGCTCGAGGGCCCACGACGACCCGTTTCATGCGCTGCGGAGGCTCTTGATGACCTCACGGTGAACGCCGTCGGCCCTCCCAGGCGGGTATCCATATTCCGAGCTCGACGCCCAACGCGAGCTCGAGACCACCGGCCCGAAGGTGCGCCTCGCCGCGAGCGTCGCGAATTCGCACGACACCGCCGGCACGCGTCGGCACACCGCTTCCCGCCAGCTCGATAGCCGCTCCGATTCGAAACCGCAGTGGTCGTCGAGCGTGCACGGACACCTCATAGGACGGAACGAGCCTGAGCGCGGCACCGAGCAGGGGGATCATGGTTCGTCGTTGGCCACGGAGGTCGAACGTGGCCGTCACGACACCGGCTTCGGTGGCGATCCATGGCTCGACCAATAGCGACAGCGCGCTCACGAGAGAAAATGCTCCCTTCCTGACCACGTAGCCACCACCTATCGCGAAACGCATGCGCACGATGCCAATGCGTTCGTGCGTCCACCCCGAAAATCGTGCTTCGCTGGCCCACAGCCATCCGCGACGCCAACGAGCGTTCACGCCCAACGTTGCGCCGAGCGCGATGAAACCAGCTCGTTCGGAAGGTGGCCCGAACCCCAACACGGCCACGGGGGCCAGCACCGGAGAGAGCTCGAGCGCAGGTGAGCGAGCTCTTTCGACCACCGTGGATGGTGTGGCCGATACGGGCGGGGACCGGGATACCGGCGGCGACGGCCGGACCTCCAACACCGGCTCGATGTCTGGCATCGCGACATCCTTACGATCCGGCAGGATCCGTTCGTCTTCGATCGCTGCAATCAAATTCGTGCTCACGCTCGCAATGGACCGTGATGCGAGGGCTTGCGTGCTCTCGAGCGCGCGAAAATATCCACGACCATCGGCAAGGATCAGTGCAAGCTCGAAGTGGTCGGTGCCTATCGCTCGAACTTCGAGGAATCCCTGGTCTCCGGCAGGAATCTGGTGTTTTGTCGGAACCGCGATGATCTGGCGATTGGGAAGTCTCAGTCGAAGCTCTGCGATGAGCGAAACGACATCGGCCCCATGCACCTTAACGAGCACCACGGCGATATGCCTTCGTGAGGAGGACGGATCACTCGTAGAAACCGATGGCTCGGGCCCGACCGTCACCGTGGCGGCCACTGGACCTGAAAGGAGCCACGCTGTGAGAAACGACGCGATGCTCGAGGAATACGCAAAAAATGCGAGCAGGCCCAAGGATTGTCCTCGGGCCCGCGCAGGTGTGCGTTCAATCCGTCGGCTCAGCCGTTTTCCTCACACCGGGCCTGCGGTGCTTCCCCCAGGCTCTCCCCTTCCCCCCCCGGTTTCGTCCTCGCCGTCGTCATCCTCGGCTTCGTCTTACTCGTCGTCGTCGTCGTCTTCTTCGTCGTCGTCGTCTTCGTCGTCGTCATCTTCGGCTTCGTCGTCCTCGCCGTCGTCGTCTTCGGCTTCGTCTTCTTCGCCGTCGTCGTCATCTTCGGCTTCGTCTTCTTCGCCGTCGTCGCCTTCGGCTTCGTCGTCCTCGCCGTCGTCGTCTTCCTCGGCTTCGTCGTCCTCGCCGTCGTCGTCTTCCTCGGCTTCGTCTTCTTCGCCGTCGTCTTCCTCGGCTTCGTCTTCGCCGTCGTCATCATCCTCGGCTTCGTCTTCCTCGCCGTCGTCGCCTTCGGCTTCGTCTTCCTCGCCGTCGTCGCCTTCGGCTTCGTCTTCCTCGCCGTCGTCGCCTTCGGCTTCGTCGTCTTCGGCCTCGTCGTCACCCTCGGCCTCGTCGTCGTCACCGTCCCCATTGCGGGCATCGTTTCCTGAGCGATCACCCGTTTCGGGATCGCAGGCGAGCATGCTCACCATCAACGAGACGCCGAGAAGTTTGGCAAGTAAACGGAAAAGCTCGAGCTGTTGGATCTTCATGACTTGGTGTCTCCAGGGTTTGAGCGCCGCACGGGGCTTCGTTTTGCGAGGTGAGTCGCGCGAACGGGGCAGCGCTTACAAACCGAGATGTTGCGATCACCTCGTGGTCTTGGCCGCATCTCCAACGTATGTCTCGTTACATGCCGATCTCTGAGTAATACTTCGGGCTCCAGATCGGCGTCCGCAGCATTCCTAAAAGTCCGTCTCCTCGCCGTCCTCCGTTTCGCTCTCGCCCTCGCTCAGCGACCCGCCTTCGGTGTCACCGTCGGTCTCGGTCCCGCTCGTCGTCGAGCTTCCCGTCGCCTCACCGTCGTCACCGCTCGAGACTTCTCCATGCTCCTCGCTGGTGCTGGTCGTGGTCTCGGGTTCATCGTCGTCCGCGCCGGAGGTCGATGCATCCACGGTAGCCGTATCCTCCGATTCGCTCCCTGGAGTTTCGCTGCCTTCCTCGGCCGTGGACGTCCCATCACCTCCATCATCCACGTCACCGTCGGTCCCTCCCGTGGTATCGCCTGGTCGGTCGTCTCCCGTAGTGCTCGATGTTTCGTGATGGCCCACGACGTAGTCGGTGACGCACGCGGCGGTCATGGCGGTCGACAAGAGCACTCCGAGGCGAACATGCTTCATCGGTCACTCGCCTGTTCGAGCTCGCGCTCGGCTTGTGCTCGGTGAGCACCGCGGGGCGCACGTTCGAGGTACCGAGACCAGCAATCCGCTCGTGCTTCAGCGCTCGCTCTTCGACACAGGCCGGCACGTGCATCGTCGCTGAATTGACCGTTGGGAAAACGCACCAGGTATTCTCGCCACAGCACGACCTCGCGCCACGAGCTACCGCGTTGCCGCGCGAGCGTGAACAGATCGCCGTAGGCAAGCTCGACCACGCGCTCGCGGTGCCCAATCACCGTGATCCGCGCGAACAAACGCTCGGCCTCCGGCAGATCGCCAACCCGCCAGGCGTCTTGCGCCGCCCGATCGAGTTGCGCGAGCTGGTCGACGAGCGATTGCGTCGGATTTCGATGTGGCATGCGTCGAGCTGGCTCGGATCGCGCAACCTGTACGGCAGTAGGATTCGTGTGTGCCGACACGATGGGCTCCGCTGGTGGAGCCTCCTCGGCGGCCGAACGTCCATCAGCGGGCCGAACGTGATGTGCCTGCCGTTGGTTCTCGAGCGACTCTTTCACGTACGTTGGGGCTTGGGCATATGCCTGTTCGAGCACGGTTTTTCTGGCGCGCTGGACATGAACGCCCACGACGCTCAGCAATACTGCCGCAGCCACCACGGCTGCGGCCGCGGCCCAACGCCGCCGGCCCGCCTCCCTGTGTCCGCGAAGCAGCGGAAGACCGGCCATGCGTCGTTCCCCGGCCATCGCCGTCCAATGGCGCTGAACATCCGCGAGGAAATCATCGAGCTCACGTTCCTGTCGCACATCGGATCGTTCGCGTGGCAGCGCGATGACCGGGGCGAATTGACAGGCCTCCTCCACAGCCGACGCACTCACGCCATCCGGATCGAGCCGATGTGCCATGGTCACGACGGCGGCGAAATCCCGCGATCCGGGCTCAGCGGCGAGCGCTTGGACGCCTTCCGACGCATCACCGAGAAACTGCGTGAGCTCCTGCTGCTCTTCGCGTCCGTCGTTCATGACGTGCCCTCCGCGCGGGACAGCCAACCCACACGCGTGAGCTCGCGTCGGATGCGTTCGCGCGCACGATGGGCACGGACGGACACGTTCTCTGGCGTCGTTCCCACCCGCAGCGCGGTCTCGGCAGGGCTCAAGCCTTCGAGCTCACGCAAGATGAAGGCCTCACGTAGAGGCTCGGGCAGCAATGCGAGCGCCGCATACAACGCTCGCGCCTTCTCCCGACACAGATGTGTGCGATCGACCGTCTCTGTACTCGTCGGGCTCGCAACGAGCACGTCTGCATGCTTGCGCATCGTCGCTTGGCTGCGCCAATGAGTTCGAACGACGTTGAGCGCGATGCCATGAAGCCACGTGGAAATCGGGGACTGTCCGTGAAAGCTCGGGAGCTTGACGAGCGCGCGTGCGAAGGTCTCCTGCACGAGATCCTCGGCGATCGTTCGATCACCCGTCAGGCATGTCACGTGGCGAAACAACCCGTCGAAAAGGTCCTGGTAGAGGCGCGCCCACGCGTGCATGTCTCCATGACGTGCGCGTGCGACCAGTGCCTCTACGATCTCGCTCATCGCGTCCTCGCGCGCGGCCATTGCCGGAACGCTTTCCTCGGGCGGGGAAAGGTCCATCGGCGCAAGTTGCGGTTTCGAGGGACGGCGGCGCACCAAGTCTCAACCGGGTTCGTAGCGCGAGACCAGTCTGCATTACACGATTGTCTGATCTCGGATTGGCTTTTTCGCAGCCTACTCGCAGACCTTGTCGTGGTGCTGCCAACTTCGACACAGCCGATCGCCCGAAAAAACCCCGAAAATGGCCCATCGTGCCGTTCGGCGTCGATCGGACGGCGGGTCGGCGCGATGTGCCGCCCGATCGCGGTCGACGAGCTCGGTGAGTGGACGCCCAGGAAGCCGCATGATGTCATCGGCCGCCGTGCACGGCGTTCGTCCGCGCCAGCCAGGAGGCTCGATGTCACGCGCGCGTTTCTTCGTCCCCTTCCTCGCAGCGTTGCTGTTGTTTGCCGGTTGCAGCCACGTGGCTTCACCATTACCCGGCAACCCACAGGCCACGGCGTACGCAGCGGTGCCATCGTCCACCTCGAACGACACCCGTTACGTGTTCGGATGGGGTGAGTTGCCAGCGAGCGCTGCCCAGCCGCGTGGCGGCAGCACACGCGGGGCTCCGGTGACGCTCGCATCGGACCGCGCGCTTCCGCTACCGGAGATCATCTCCGCGACGGATGCCTTCACGCGTGATCGCGCTGCGATTCTTGCGCTCGCTGGCGACTACAAGGTGAGTTTTCATTTCATGGAGTCGCTCGGGCTCACGCCCGACTACCAACCTACGCGGCCTTACCACTCATGGGCGACCGAACACGTCCGAGTGCTCGAAGATCGCGGGCGCTCGATCAGCCTCCAGCACACGCTCGTCATGGTTTTTCAGGACACGAACGGCCGAGCGTCGGATCCGGTACTCACCAAACACTGGCGGCAAGATTGGACCTACGAGGACACCGAGCTGCACACGTTCCGCGGCGATGCGACGTGGGCGCGGCGTCGTATGTCATCGACCGACGTGACAGGCATGTGGTCGCAAGCCGTGTTTCATGTCGACGATTCCCCACGCTACGAAGCCCTCGGTCGTTGGGAACACCGTGGCAACGTCTCGGCGTGGACCAGCGAACGTGCATGGCGTCCGTTGCCGCGGCGAGAGCACACGGTACGCAACGACTATGACGTGATGGAAGGCGTTCACCGCATCATCCTCACGCCCACGGGTTGGCTCCACGAACAGAGCAACTGGAAACGCGTTGCGGGCGAAGCCGGCAGCACCGTGAGCAGCGAGCCGCGTTACGTCGCAGCCGAAGTGGGGCTCGATCGTTACGAACGAATTACGGCGCCATCCCTCGCTGCAGCGGATGAATACTGGAAAAAGACAGGCGCCTACTGGGCCGCTGTGCGCCGGGCATGGGCACAACTGTTTACGCAGCGAGAACGTTTTTCGCTGCGCAGTGAGGTCGGCGGCAGGAAACTTTTCGAAGAGCATTTCGCCTACGCGGACAAGCTTGCGTCCGGTACGCCATTGGATGCCGCCGATGCAGAGGTCCACGCCCGAACAACCATCGCGAAGTTCATCACCCCGTAGATGTCTCGTACGCGCAGCGCGGCTGAGCGACCGACAACGCTCTGCGGCGAAGTCGATCCCGACGACGCGCGAGTGATCGAGCAGTACGTCGACCATCGCGTGCAGAGCCCGCTCACGGTGGCGTCCGGAACCGACATCCGCTAGATCTCGAAAGGCGGCTCGACGTGCCGGGTGATGGGGCTCCACCCGGTCGAGCGGGTGGGTGATCTCCGCGACGAGGAGCGTCTGCGGGGATCACCGATGCGCTCGAACGCGACCTCGAGCGCGGTCCCGTGCCGTAGGGCCAACCCTCAAGACTATCGTTCCGGACCAGGACGTGGTCCGGCCATCTTCACGCTCGGCCGGCATTGGTCAACTTCACGTGCCCGGAGGTCTGCGAGGGGCCGGTGCCGCCGGGACTGCCTCCGCCTGGCCCCTTTGGCTGCTCTTCTCTGCAGCTTCGCGCTCCTTGTGCTTCTGCTTGCAACTGTTGGCGCAGCAGTCAGCCCTTGCTTTCAAGACCGCGTCGGACAACTTCGCCGGTGGGTCAGTGGAAGCGGCCGCTGTCTGACCGATATCGCAGGTGCACTTAGCCAAGCAGTCGGTCAGGTCCTTCGTCTTGGCCTTGTATTCCTCTTGCCGGTTCTTAGCGGCCTCTGCGTCAATCACCGCGAAGTAGACCGCCCGGACCAAGTTGCGCGTCTGTTTCCGATGCTTGGAGGCGGTACAAGACCGCTTCTCCATTCCGTGCTGCAATCGGCAGAGGCAGTTGTACGCGTCGCTCCACACACAGGCGTCGCCATCAAGTTCATTAATGACAGTCGTCACTTCGCTGCGCTTCGTGTGGTCCGTGAGTTCCGCGATTGCTTGGCCCTGATCCAGGAACTCCGAGGCACTCCACCGCCCAAGCTGAGGTACATATCCGAGTCGCGGGCACAGTTCCGCATCCGGAAGGTCGATTTCGACTTCGGATGCCTTCTCCCTGGTGATGTTACCGGAAATGCTCGCTTCCGCCGAAACGCCACCTTTTTCGTATCCGAGCGTGGCGGTACCACCGATTTCCGAACCGATAGTGATCCCATGCTTGATCTTGAGTTCGTCCGCCTTCTCAAGCCAGAGGGTGGAGGCGAGTTCGCGAGCCGAGCAGGCCGCAATGGCGCCTGATGGCGCGATCGGAGCTGTCTTGCGAGCCGCGTTGCAGGCTGTCGCCGTGAGAACCAAGACAAGATGGGAGAGAACCCGGCGATAGAGCTTCATCTGAATGAGCCTCTTGGTCGGTTGAATCTAGCGCAAGGCGTCGTGTGATCCCCACCTAGCTCGCTGGCCGTCATCGCAAGCCGAAGCCAGAGCTCCTTCCCGTTCTCGATCGGGAGCGTCGCAGACATCGTGACCTCGGCAGTGCCCCAGAAGTCCGCGTCACCGCCCACGTGGGGTGGAACGAAGAAGGGGCTCTCCGGGATTTCGAACGTGATTTTCTCTCTGGGCATGGGCGACTCCTGCTGGTTGAGGATCGTCGCCATCTTCATTGCGCCAAATGGCCGCCGTTGGCATGGGATCCTCCGTTGCTTACCCATCCAAGACGGCCATGGCAGGACGGCTCGTCACGATGAAAAAATGGGGATGTAATCTGAACCGGGAAACAAGACCACTGCGATGGCGGTTGGCGAGCGAACTCCCTGAGCACGGAGCCACGCGTGAGCCAGCTCGGCTTCCTCGACTCCGATGTGCAACCGCGTGCAGGCTGAGTGCAATGTCATGCCAGCTCGTTCGAAACCTTCGGCTGCAATCTTCAATTCCTGCTTTGCGGCATCGGTTGCGCCTCGACGGATAGCGACCCCCGCCAAGATGGCGTGGCCTGCGGCGGTGGACCAAGGTGTTTGCTCGCGCAGCAGCAGCCGTGCGTCCTTTTCTGCTGAGCGCAATGCCAACTTCCCAGCGCTCCCCCGAAGGACGCGCGAGGCCGCGAGGGCGGAGCGGGCCCGCATGTCCAAAGCCTCGACACGCGCGACCTGTATGTGCAGCAGAAACGAGCGGCGAAGCGCGGGCCATGTACACTTGACGTCGGCCCATGCATCGCAGCCGCGACATTCGTACAAGGCGATCTGTACACGGGCGGACAGGTCTTCGATGCCTTGCAACAAAAACTCGCCACCGTCGGACCAGCCTGCCATCGCGCGTTGCCGCGCTGCCATTGCTCCCGCGACATCACCCCGCAACAGCCAAGCAAAGTTCGCGAGGCCCGTTCCGAAGTTGGCTACCGCAAACCGATCGCCACGCTCTTCCGCTTCAGCCAAAAGGTGGGGTACTCGTTCGCACAGCGTAGTAACCTCCCCACAGTGGAACTGGGCCCACAGCGAGTAGAGTTGCAGGGGCCGTACGTGCCATCCGAGCTCCTGCCTCATTCGCAGGAAATAGAGCTCGGCAGCGTCAGCTCGTCGACGTGCTTCTGGCCACTCGCACCACAGGAGCGGAACGAGGACCTCGATAAGCATGACATAGGCAAGCGCATCCGTACGTGCGATTGCCTCGGCGCGAGCTCGAGCGTTAGCGAGAATGGCTCGCACCGAGGCCCGCGTGTGACGACCGGCAAGAGCACGATGCGCGGCTTCCATCGTGAGTGCACGAACCACGCGGACCGGCTCACCGTGTCGCAGCGCCATCGAAAAGTGTCGAGCTTGGAAGTGTCCCGATAGGATGGGATCAATCAAGCTGAGCCCAATGGCCGCGGACCAGCAGGCATCGATGGTCGAGATTGAGCCCTCGCCGGTAGGCCGCCGGGCAACACCCAAACCACGCACTTTCATCCAAGCTCGCCGTGCGACAAGGCCGACGAACGCAGCTCGACGCGTGGCCGGCCACGGGATCCCTGTCTCCCGTAGCACCTCGCGAAGTGCCACGATCCCTTGATCGACTCGTCCGCCGTGCAACAGACACTCGGCAGCCCGACGTCGGGCATCGAGCGCCGCCGTGCCATGCTCATGGGCAGCCATCGAGGAGAGTACGTCAGCCGCTTCGATAGGACGTCCACCCCGTACCAGTACATCT
>Ga0187893_10001637_pt1 | contig 52903 bp, 52 predicted proteins | sample MA1701074metaG_FD_139574 | JGI IMG/M metagenome (GOLD analysis project Ga0187893, IMG submission 139574) | White microbial mat communities from a basaltic lava cave in the Kipuka Kanohina Cave System on the Island of Hawaii, USA - MA170107-4 metaG ... | reverse complement strand
GCACCTGGGCTATCGCACACGAGGCCGTCGGCCCGCAGAGATCTTCTGGACATCGGCGTGGGCGGAGCATCATGAGCACGTCAGGTCTGCTTGAGGTGTACACACCCATGCGAAACTGGACACTCTAGCGCATGCAACTCATGGATCGCGGCATCGATCGCCGCCACGTGCCGATTGGGTCGAAAACTCGTCTCGTCAGCCATTGCCCCCTGCCAGCTAACAAGAATTAGACAGAACTGCCTAACGCAGCCAACACTGACGGGCATCGCAGCCTAATCTCCCCAGGGCGCGACGACACATCTTAGTATACGGCGACCTGGATGGACGACACCTCCAGCGCCCGGGGGTCGGGAGTCGCGTAGGTGAACTTCGCCAGCACAATCCCGCTGCGGACCATGTGGGGCAGCAGGTATGGGAGATCGGGAAACACCGGTAGCGTTGCGATTTCCCTTGGTCCCGCCCAACGAAGCGGCCCTTCAGGAGACTCGACCACAGCCCGATCGGCCACTGGCCCCGAAAAGAGAAACATCGCCCAATGCTCGCCGGTGGAGCGCACGATTACCGTCGCGACGCCGCGGAACGCCAGCGCCGGACGGATCCCCGCTTCCTCCCGGACTTCGCGCTGAGCGGCCTCGAGCGGCTCCTCGCCCCGGTTGATGCGTCCGCCGATCGCGTTCCAATAGTCGGCGCCGCACGGGCTGCGTATCAGCAATATGTCTGCGCCATGATAGATGAAGCACAGCGACCGGAGGTAGACCGCCGCCGGATCTTCAGGCTGTGGCGGCGGGGCGAAGAGACTCACGCTGCTAAGACGCCGGGGCTCCCACCGCGGCATCCACCCCGGCGCGCAGCCCTTTCACAAACTCCTTCAGGGCTGGACCCGCCGCCGCGCCATCACGCTCGACCAAAGCCACGATCGCACTGCCCACGATGACACCGTCCGCCACCGAGGCGATCGCGCGGGCGTGCTCGGGGGTGGAGACACCGAACCCGACGCAGATCGGCAGTGCGCTGTGGCGCCGCAACCTCCGCACGAGGGCGCCGACCTCGGACGACACGCTCGCCCGCACGCCGGTCACGCCGGTGAGCGACACGCAGTAGATGAACCCCGTGCTGGCCTGGGCTACCTGCGCAAGCCGGTCGTCGGTGCTGGTCGGCGCCGCCAGGAAGATGACGTCAAGTCCCGCGGGCGTTGCGGCCTCGCGCAGCGGGCCGCCTTCTTCGGGCGGCAGATCGGGGACGACCACGCCATCAGCGCCCGCGGCCGCGGCCCGACGGCCAAACGCATCCAGGCCAAACTGCAAGATCGGATTGTAGTACGAGAGCAGCACGATCGGCTGGCTCACGCGCGGTCGCACGCGGGCGGCGAGTTCGAGAATGCCGGCCAGGCTGGTACCCCCTGCGAGCGCCCGCTGCGCCGCGCGCTGGTTGATCGGCCCGTCCGCGATCGGATCCGAAAACGGCACGCCGATCTCGACTAGGTCAGCGCCCGAAGCCGCGAAGCCTTCCAGAAAGGTCGCCGTGGCGTTCAGGGACGGATCGCCGCCCATGACAAAGGGCATCAGCGCACGGTGGCCGCTCCCCCGCACCGCCGCGAACGTCGTCGCGATGATGCTCACAACGTCTCCCCCAGCGCTTTCGCGACCACGTGGACGTCTTTGTCCCCGCGGCCCGACAGCCCCACCAGGACGGTGCTGCCGCGGGCCAGTGTCGGTGCCAGCGTTGGCAGATACGCAATCGCGTGGGCGGGCTCCAGCGCTGAGAGAATGCCCTCAGTGCGGGCCAGGAGCCGAAACCCATCGAGGGCCGCCTGATCGTCGACGGCTGTGTATTCGGCCCGCCCGGACTCCTTCAGGTAGGCATGTTCCGGTCCGACCCCCGGGTAGTCCAGGCCGGCAGAAATCGAATGGGTCTCACGCACCTGGCCGTGCGCGTCCTGCAGCATGTAGCTCATCGCGCCGTGCAGCACCCCTGGGGCACCGGCGACCAGCGTCGCCGCGTGCCGTCCGGTGTCCACGCCATCGCCGCCGGCCTCCACGCCGATCAGACGCACCGGATCGTCGCGAAACGCGTGGAACAAGCCGATGGCGTTGCTGCCGCCACCGACACACGCCATGGCGACATCCGGCAGCCGACCGGCCTGTGTCTGCATCTGCGCGCGCGCCTCCCGGCCGATGATCGACTGAAAGTCACGGACGAGCGTGGGATAGGGATGGGGGCCCACGACCGAGCCGATGACGTAGAACGTCGTCGTCACGTTCGTCACCCAGTCGCGCAGCGCTTCATTGATCGCGTCCTTGAGGGTTCGGCTGCCGGATTCCACGGGGATGACGCGGGCGCCCAGCAACTTCATCCGAAAGACGTTGAGGCTTTGACGCACTATGTCTTCGGCGCCCATGTAGACCTCGCAGGGCAGTCCCACGACCGCGGCGGCCGTGGCCGTCGCGACCCCGTGTTGACCGGCGCCGGTCTCGGCGATGATGCGCTGCTTGCCCATGCGGCGGGCCAGGAACACCTGTCCCAAGGCATTGTTGATCTTGTGGGCGCCGGTGTGGAGCAGGTCCTCGCGCTTCAGGTAGACCCGGACACCCAGTTCCCCGGTCAGGCGCGCGGCGAAGTACAGCGGCGTCGGGCGGCCGCAGTAGTGGCGCAGCGCATCGTCCAGCTCGGTCTGAAATCCCCGGTCGGCGGAGGCGCGTGCGTAGGCCGCTTCCAGCTCGTCGAGCGCGGGCATCAGCGTCTCCGGCACGTAGCGGCCGCCGAAGCGGCCAAAGCGGCCGGCGGTCGTGAGACTGGGGGCTGGCTTCATGATCGCGCCTCGAGCATGGCGGCCCGGGCCGCCGAGATGAACGCACGAATCTTGGCCGGGTCCTTTTGGCCGCCGGTTTCTACACCCGAGCTGACGTCGACGCCGTACGGCCGTACGGCGGTGATGCCCGCGGCCACGTTCTCCGGCGTGAGCCCGCCGGAAAGGATCACCGGCATCACCGCCGCCACCGGCGCCGCGTACCGCCAATCGAACGCCTGGCCGGTGCCGCCCCGCTGGCCGGCCCGGTGCGTGTCGAGCAACACCGCGGCCACCGGGAGGGCGCGCAGGCGCTCCACATCGAGCGGACCCGACACCGGGACGGCCTTGATGACCGTCACGCGCATCTCGCGCACGGCCGCGCAGTACTCAGGTGTCTCGTCACCGTGCAACTGCACCGCGTCGAGCCGGGCTTCCTCGATGATCTCCCGCAGGCGTTCCAACGGCTCGTTGACCACCACGCCGACGCGGGTCACGAACGGCGGGAGCGCGTCGGAGATGCGCCGGGCCCGCGCCGTGCCGACCTGGCGCCGGCTGGGGGCAAGGATTAACCCCACCGCGCTTGCGCCGGCTTCGGCGGCGACCAGCGCGGACGCCTCGTCTTGCACGCCGCAGATCTTGACTCGGATCACGTCGACGCCCGACTCACGCGTGGTGCCGAACCCCACGATAGTAGGCCATCTTCATGGCCCGGCGGGCGCGGTCTAGCGTCTCTTCTGCTTCGATTCGGGCCCGCCGGCTTCCATCTACGATAATCTCTTCCACATATTGCGGCTGCGCCGCGAAACGGCGCCGGCGCTCGCGGATCGGATCGAGGAACAGATTGAGGGCCACGGCCAACCGCTTCTTGACCTCCACGTCGCCCACACGGCCGGCGCGATAGCGTTCCTTGAGCTCCTCGACCTCGGGCTTGTTCGCGTTGAACGCGTCATGGTACGTAAAGACCGGATTCCCCTCAATAGTCCCCGGATCGGTGGGATGGATCCGCCGGGGGTCGGTGTACATGCGCATCACGCGCTGCGTCACGGTGTCGGGATCATCGGAGAGGTAGATGACGTTCCCCACCGACTTGCTCATCTTCGCCTTGCCGTCGGTCCCCGGCAGGGTCCCGACCTCACCGATGAGCGTCTCCGGCTCGGGAAACACCGGTCCAAACGTCTCGTTGAAACGCCGCGCGATCTCCCGGGTCAGCTCGAGATGGGAGGACTGATCCTTGCCGACCGGAACGATCTCGCCGCGCACGCTCAGGATGTCGGCGGCCTGCAGCACCGGGTAGCCCAGCAATCCGGCCGACGGCTGTGAAATGTGGAGGTCGCGCATCTGCTCCTTGAGGGTCGGCACGCGCTGGAGGCGCGGGACCGTGACCAGCATCGAGAAGATCAGCTGGAGCTCGGGGATCTGCGGCACCGCGGACTGCAGGACGATGGTCGAACGGGCGGGGTCGATGCCCACGCTTAGATAGTCGAGCACGATCTCCCGGATGTTCTCCTCGATCTCATCGAGCCGCTCCAGCCGCGTGGTCAGGATATGATAGTCGGCCAGCAGGAAGAAACAATCATACCCCTCCTGGAGCCGCACGCGGTTGGCCAGCGTCCCGACGTAGTGGCCGAGGTGGAGTTTCCCGGTCGGCCGGTCCCCGGTCAGCAGGCGTCCCTTCTTCATCGCTGTGCTCCTCCTGAGAGCCGCAGTCCTTCCTCTTCGGCGGCCAGCCGCAGGACCCTCACTTGTGTGGCGGGATCCGGACTGGCCATCAACGCGGTCCCGACCAGAATGGCGTCAATACCGGCGCGGCAGACACGCGCGACATCGGCCGGTGTCTCGATGCCGCTCTCACTGATCACCACGATGCCGTCAGGGATACGTGGGCGCAGGCGCGCGGTCATCTCGAGATCGATCGCGAGCGTCCGCAGGTCGCGGTTGTTGATGCCGATCACCCCGGCGCCCGCATCCAGGACCTCTTCCACCTGCTCGGACGAGTGGACCTCAAACAGGGCGGTCATCCCGAGGTCATCGGCGAGGCGTCCGAGCAGGGTCAGATCTTCGCGCGGAACCGTTCCCGCGATCAGCAGCACGGCATCAGCGCCCATGCTCCGCGATTCGCAAATCTGGTATGGATCCACGATGAAGTCCTTGCGCAGTACCGGTAGGCGAATCGCGGCTCGTACCGCTTGAAGGTCCTCGCCGCTCCCATTAAAGTATCGCCGGTCGGTCAGGACCGAGACCGCCGCGGCGCCGGCCTCCTGATAGGCTGCGGCCAGCGCGACGGGATCGGCATCCGGCCGGATGGCGCCCTGCGATGGTGACGCGCGCTTGACCTCCGCGATGAGGCGCACGGGCGGTCCGCTGATCGCGGCCGCGAACCCCCGGACCCGGGGCGCCGCCGCGGCCCTCCGCTCGACCTCGGCCAGGGGCACCGCAGCGCGGCTGGCGACGACCTCGGCGCGCTTGTGCGCGATGATCTCGTCGAGCACCGTCATCTCAGGCCGCCTTGGTCTGCACGCGCAGCTGTTCCAGCTTCTCGTACGCGGCGCCGGAATCGATCGCCCGGCCGGCCAGTGCGATCCCCTCGGCCAGATCGTCCGCCAGCTCCGCGGCGACGAGCGCGGCGGCGGCGTTGACGGCCACGAGATCCCGCGCCGGACCCACGTCACCACGCAGCACAGACAGAGTGGTCTCGGCGTTCTGCTGTGGGGTTCCGCCGGCAATGGCCTCCGGCGGCGGGGAGGTCATCTTGAACGTCGCAGGCTCGATCACGCTCAGCCGCACCCGCCCATCGCGCAACTCCGCCGTCTGCGTCGGGCCGAGGGTCGAGACTTCGTCCATCCCGTCGCCATGCACCACCAGCGCCCGACGCACGCCGAGCTCGCCCAGGACCTCGGCCATGACGCGCACCAATGCGGGATCGTAGGTGCCGACCAACAGGCTGGAGGCGCCGGCCGGATTGGCCAGCGGGCCCAAGATGTTGAACACGGTCCGAATCCCGATCTCCTTGCGTGGACCGGCCGCGTGCTTCATCGCAGCGTGGTAGATCGGCGCGAACAGGAACCCGATCCCGATGTCCTCGATACACCGTTGCACAACATCGGGCGCGACCCCGATGTTGACCCCCAACGCCTCCAGGACATCGGCCGCGCCGGACTGCCGGCTCACGGCGCGGTTGCCGTGTTTGGCGACGTATCCCCCGGCACCGGCCACCACAAACGCGGTCGTCGTCGACACGTTGAAGGTGCTCACACGATCTCCACCCGTGCCCACGACGTCCACGAGCCGGTCCACCCGCGGGATGACCCGCAGCGCCCGCTCGCGCATCGCGCGGGCAAACCCGGCGATCTCATCCACGATCTCGCCTCGCATGCGCAGCGCGGTGATGAACGCCGCGATCTGCGATGGGGTGGCCTGGCCATCCATGATCTCGCCCATGGCCGCCCACGCATCTTGCTCGGACAGGGCCTGGTGGTCGGCGACGGCGCGGATGGCCTCGCGGATCATGTCCTCGCCCCCGCGAGGCGTGGGCCGATCCCCGCCAGCGACAGGAATCGGGCGAGCATTGCCTTCCCCACCGCCGTGAGGACGGATTCGGGATGAAACTGCACGCCCTCGATCGGCATCGTCCGGTGGCGCAGTCCCATGATGGTCCCATCGTGCAGCCGCGCAGAGACCTCGAGGGACTCCGGGAGGCCCTCCCGGGCGACGATCAGCGAATGATACCGGGTGGCCTCGAACGGGATGGGGAGCCCTTCATAGATCGTGCGCCCGTCGTGGTGGATCATCGACGTCTTGCCATGCACCGGCACCGGGGCACGGATCACCTGCCCGCCAAAGGCCTCGCCGATACACTGGTGGCCCAGACAGACCCCGAGGATAGGAATCCGGGCGCCGAGGGTGCGGATCACGTCCACCGAGATCCCGGCTTCTTTCGGGGTGCAGGGTCCAGGCGAGATCACGATCGCCCGGGGTCGCCGGGCGGCCAGCGCCTCGACCGTGATCGTGTCGTTCCGCACGACTTCGAGCTCGGCCCCCAGTGTCCCGAGATGTTGCACCAGGTTGTACGTGAACGAGTCGTAGTTGTCGATGACGGTGATCATGAGGAGCCCCCCACGCGCGCCAGCGGCTCGCGGGTCCGCGCGACCATCTCGAGCGCCCGGACCTTCGCTTTGGCCTTGTTGACGGTTTCCATGTACTCGCGCTCCGGCACCGAATCGGCCACGATCCCGGCGCCGGCCTGCATGTAGGCCCGGTCGTTGGCCATGACGATCGTCCGTAGCGTCAGCGCCGTGTCCATGTTGCCGGAGTACCCGATGTAGCCCACGCACCCGGCGTACGGCCCGCGGGAGGTGGGTTCGAGCTCGTCGATGATCTCCATCGCGCGCACCTTGGGTGCGCCGGTCACGGTCCCCGCTGGGAAGCAGGCCCGCAGCACGTCGAACGCATCGCGACCCGTATCGAGCCGTCCGCGCACGCCGCTGGCGATGTGCATGACGTGGCTGAAGCGCTCGATGGCCATCAGATCGGTCACCTCGACCGTGCCGTACCGGCTCACGCGCCCGAGGTCGTTGCGCCCCAGGTCCACAAGCATCACGTGCTCGGCCCGCTCTTTCTCGTCGGCCAGGAGTTCGGCGGCCAGACGCTTGTCGTCCGCCTCATCGAGCCCGCGAGGCCGGCTGCCGGCGAGCGGCCGGGTCTCGACGATGCCATCCTCGAGCCGGACGAGCATCTCCGGGGAGGACCCGACGATCTTCACGCCCTCGAAATCCAGGAAGAACATGTAGGGCGACGGGTTGATCATCCGCAGCGCTCGGTACACGTCGAGGGCGTCGACCCCGGTGGTGCGCACCGAGAACCGCCGGGAGAGGACCACCTGAAAGACGTCCCCCGCCGCAACGTACTCTTTGGCCCGCTCGACGGCGGCCATGTACTGCGCCGCCGACATCTCGTGGTCCATGATCGACTCCACCCGTCCCGCGGCCTCCGGCGCCACGAGCGGGCTTCGCAGCTGATCGTAGATCTGCTCGATCGTCTCGACGGCCGAAGCGTAGGCTTCGCCCGCGCTCCCGTCCACCAGGGCGTTGGCCACGATCCGCATGCCGTGTGTCACGTGATCGAAGATGACGACCGCGTCACTGATCACCAGATAGCACGTCGGCAGACCGAGGGGATCCGGTGGCCGGTTGGGCAGGCGCTCCCACAATCGCACGCAGTCGTAGCCGAAGTAACCGACCGCGCCGCCGTAGAAGCGCGGTAGGCCCGGATGTGGGACCGGCCGGTAGTTGGCCAGCAGGTCTCGCGCCACGGCCATCGGATCGGCCTCGGTCGCGAAGGACCCGCCGGGCCGCTGCACCTCCACCTGACGGTCATAGGCGCGCAGCCGCGTCGTCGGGCCCGTGCCGATAAAGGAGTAGCGCCCCAACTTCTCCCCGCCTTCGACGCTCTCGAGCAGGTAGGCGTCCCGCCCGCGCAATTTCAGGAACGCGGAAATGGGCGTCTCGAGGTCCGCGCTCAGCGTGCAGACGACGGGGATCAGGTTGCCCTCGCGCGCCCGGCTGAGAAACTCCGTCTTTGTCGGTGCGATCGACAGTCGCGTCATACGGCCTTCACGTCTCCCTGGCGGGCACCGTGCTCCGCGGGGCCTCGCCCTCGAGGAGCAGGTCGGCGATCTTCCCGGTCTCAATACCCTGACGCAGGCGGGCCAGCTCACCCTCAAATCGGGCCAGCGAGCGCACAATGGCCTCACGATTCTGCCGGCAAATCTCGGCCCAGAGCGCCGCCGGGCTGCGGGCGACCCGTGTCATCTCGGCCATCGCGGGGCCGGCGACGACCCGGGCATCGTCCGCCACCGCGCGCAGCAGCGCCACGCTGACCAGGTACGGCAGGTGGCTCACCTGCGCGACCAGCTCGTCGTGCTGCACAGGGTCGAGGATGATGGGCCGCATGCCGATCCGGATCACCACGTCGCGAAGCGCGCCCACCGCGTCCGGCGTCGTCCGGGACGTGGGGGTCAGCACAAAGACCCGGCCGGCGAGCAGGGCCGCATCAGCCGCGGCGATGCCCGCTCCCTCAGAACCAGCCATCGGGTGGCCGCCCACGAACCGGATCCCCGGCGGCAGCGCACTGTTCACCGCCGCCACAATCGGCGCCTTGACGCTCCCGACGTCCGTCAGGAGGGATCCCGGCCGCATGCGCCGGGCCGCCGCGATGGCCACCTGCGCCAGTCGATCCAGCGGGGTCGCCACCACGACCAGGTCGGCGGCGGCAACACCGTCCAGGCTCGTGGTCGCTTCATCCACGGCATCACGCCGCCGCGCCATCTCAAGCGCGTCAGCGGACGTGTCGATGCCAACCACACGGGCGCCGGCCGAGCGCAGGCTCATCGCCAGCGAGCCGCCGATCAAGCCGAGGCCGACGACGGCTGCCGCCTTTGGAAATGATCCCTCCATCACTTACAATTTCCGACCGACGGCGCTGGCCACCGGCCGCAGCGACGCCATGAGCGCCGTGAAGTTCTCGAAGTTGAGCGACTGCGCGCCATCACTGAGCGCCGCGGCCGGATCAGGGTGGATCTCGATCATCAGGCCGTCGGCTCCACCCGCGACCGCGGCGCGCGCCATGGGCGCCACGTACCGCCATTTGCCGGTGCCGTGACTGGGATCCACGATCACCGGCAGATGGGTCAGCTGCTTCAACACGGGGATCGCCGAGAGGTCCAGGGTGTAACGCGTGTGACCGTTGATGCCCCGAATGCCGCGCTCGCAGAGCACGACCTGATAGTTGCCCTCGCTCAGGATGTACTCCGCGGCCAGCAGCAGCTCTTCAAACGTCGCGCTGACACCGCGCTTGAGGAGCACCGGCTTCTTCTGCCGCCCCGCCGCGCGCAGCAGCGGGTAGTTCTGCATGTTGCGCGCGCCGATCTGCACCATGTCGGCATAGCGCACCACCTGCTCGAGCTGCTCCGCGTCCATCGCCTCGGTCACGATGGGCAGCCCGGTGCGCTCGCGCGCTTCGGCCAACAGTCGGAGCCCCTCCTCCTCCAGGCCCTGGAAGGAGTACGGTGAGGTCCGCGGCTTGAACGCGCCGCCGCGCAGGAGAGCGCCGCCGGCGGCCTTCACGGCGTCGGCAGTTTGCATGATCTGCTCGCGACTCTCGACGGAACAGGGCCCCGCGATGATCGCGACCTGCGTGCCCCCGATCGTCCGCCCGCCCACGGTCACGACGGTGTCGTGGGGCATGAACTCGCGGCTCACGAGTTTGAATGGCTGGAGGATCGCCACGACCTTCTCGACGCCGGGCGCCACCTCCAGCGACTCGCGCAGCATCTCCTTGGTCCGGTCGTCGCCGACGACGCCGATCACCGTCCTCGCGACGCCCACAGACACATGCGTACTCAACCCGGCCTTGTGCACTCTGTCCACCACAGCCTGCACCTGCCCTTCGCTGGCTCCAGCCATCACGATAATCATGCCGCTCGTGTCACCGCCCCGAAGAACACAAACACCCCCCGCCCACTAGGGACGAGAGGTGTGCTCTCGTGGTGCCACCCGTGTTCCGCACCGGAAGGTGCGGCCCTCGTGCTCCCGTCACGTGGGAGCAGTCGATAACGCTAGAGCGCGACGCGCCTTTGCGTCATGCCTCCCGGGTCCATTCCCCGCCCCGCGATTGCCGCGCTCCCACCACTGCGCGACTCTCTTCCACCGGCGACGCCCTGGCGGCGTCAACGGTGCCTGTGTAGGAACCGCCGGTAGCGAGTACTCTTCCCGATCTTCGGCCCTATGAGATTGGGACGGAGTATAGCACACGTGTCAACACCGGGACAACCGGCCGGACGGGTTAGAGGAGACCCTCCCGTCGGATGGGTCGCAACCCGCCTCGACGACGCGCGGCGGTTCCCGGTAGATTTCAGGGAAGTTTCCACGCGCAGGAGGGCTTCTTCCAACTGCCGAAGCCACAATGCCAACCCCCTGGGGTGACCCGGGAGGGACAGGAGGATGCCATGAGTCGAGAGATCGATCTGGACAAGATCCTCAGAGACCTGAGCCCGACCACCCGGCGCGACTTCCTCAAGCAGGCGGCACTGCTGGGCGCCGGGGCCGCCGCGATTCCGACGCTGATCCGCAACCCGATGGTCGTCCAAGCCGCGCCGAGCACCAAGCGCGGCGGCAATGTCCGCGTCATGGGTCACCAGGAGGTGACCAGCCTCAGCCCCGACGACGACGCGCCGTCGGTCCACTGGGTCATGACGACCCAGTTGCACAACGCCCTGGTCGAGGGCAACGAATACAACGTCGTCGAGCGGGTCCTGGCCGAGAACTACACGGTTTCCAGAGACGGCTTACAGTACGCGTTCAAACTGCGCCGCGGCGTGAAGTTCCACGACGGCAGCGAGTTCACCGCCGACGACGTCAAGTACACGTACGAGTGGTACATGAATCCGGCCAACGCCGCCAACGGCGCGCTCAACTTCAAGAGCGTCGACAAGGTGGAGACGCCCGACAAGTACAGCGTCGCGGTCAAGATGAAGGAGCCGTTCGCACCGTTCCTGCTCAACACGGCCTCGACGTACATCTTTTCCGCAAAGTACCACGGCCGCATCGGCGAAAAAGCCTACAAGAGCGCGCCGATGGGCACCGGCCCCTTCAAGCTGCGCGACTGGCGGCCCGCAGAGTTCACTATCGTGGACGCCTTCGACGGCCACTTCCGCGGCCGTCCCAACATCGACCAGTTCCGCCAGGACGTGGTTCCGGAGGCGTCGGTACGCGCCATCGCGTTGCGCACCGGCACTTCGGATTCCGCCACCTGGCCACTGCTGGTGGAAGACAACCTGGCCTTCGAGACCAACGCAAACTACGTCGTCTTTCGCACGCCCAGCACTGGCCTGAATCACTTCCCGATCAACAACAAGCTGCCGCAGCTGTCGGACAAGCGGGTCCGCCAGGCAATGATGCACGCCATCGACCGCCAGCGCCTGATTGACGACGTGTTCCGGGGCACGGCCATCATCGCAGACTCGATCTACACCCCGGCGATGCGCACCTGGTACGACCGGGGCCTCAAGAAGTACCCCTATGATCAGACCCGGGCCCGCGCGCTGCTCGAAGAAGCCGGCTGGCGGATGGGCCCCGGCAACGTACGCGTGCGTGAGGGTCAACGACTCTCGTTCACCTGCGCGGTGATCACGGGGGACCGCGCACGGCGGCCCGAAGCCGAACTCGCGCAGCAGGACCTGGCCCAGGTCGGTATCGAGATGCGGATCGTGGAGCGCCCGGTCGCGACGATCCTCGAGCAGCTCCCCAAGGGCCAGCTCGAGGCCTCGCTCTTCAACTGGACCTACAACAGCGGCGCCCTGGAGCCCGACCCGCAGAGCACCCTCAAGACGGGTGGTGTCCGCAACTTCGCGAACTACTCGAACCCGAAGATGGACGAATTGCTGGACCGCGGACTCCGCGAGACCGACGTCAAGCAGCGTCAGAAGACCTATCAGGAGGTCCAGCGCATCTTCGTTGAGGACGTCCCGGTCATCTACGTCATGTACTGGGACTGGTTCAACGTGTTCTCGAAGCGGATCAAGGGCCTGCCGGTCAAGCCCGAGGATGGATTCGCAATCTACCGCAACGCCTACAAGTGGTGGATCGAGTAGGCAGTCCGCCGCGCGGTATGGAGAGGGAACGGCGCAGTCCGTTCCCTTCTCTTTTCCTGCCGACGCTGTTCTCGCGGCTGAAGGATCCCGCGGCCTGAGATGCAACGGTACATCGCCGTCCGCCTGATGCAAGGCGCGCTGGTCATGTTCCTGGTCAGCGTCGCGACGTTTGGCATGCTGCACCTGATCCCCGGCGACCCGATCTCGTTGATGATCGGTGAGGCGCGCATCAGCCAAGAGCAGATCGACCTCATACGTGCCAAGTGGGGCCTCGATCGGCCGCTGCACCAGCAGTATCTCTCGTGGGTCGGCAACATGGTGCGCGGGGAATTTGGTCAATCGGTCGTCCGGGTGGGCATCCCGGTGCGTACGATGATCGGCGAGGCCGCGCAGGTCACCATCACCCTCAATCTGATCGCGTTCCTCATCTCGATGGCGCTCGCGATTCCGGCCGGGATCATGGCCGCCGTGCGCCGGTATTCGACTTTCGACTACCTGATCATGGTCAGCACGACGATCGGGGTCGCCCTACCGAACTTCTGGGTGGGGCTCATGCTGATCGTCATCTTCTCGCTGCTGCTCCGGTGGCTGCCACCGTACGGGCTGCCGGGCTGGCAAGGATACGTGCTGCCGGTCGTGGTCGTCGTCTCCAGCCAGCTGGCGCTGCTCGCACGGCTGATGCGCTCGTCCACCCTCGACAACCTGGGGGAGGACTTCGTGCGGACGGCGCGTGCCAAGGGCGTGGCGGAGTCGGGGGTCGTCGTGCGGCACGTCGTGCGCAACGCGTTGTTGCCGATCGTCACCGTGATCGGGTACCGCCTGGCGTTCATCCTCAGCGGCACGATCATCGTCGAGACCGTCTTTGCGCTGCCGGGACTCGGACAGCTCTTCATAGAATCCGTCAACCGCGTGGACTACCAGGTCGTCCAGGCGATCGTGATGATCCTGAGCGTGCTGGTCGTGCTGGGCAATCTGGTGACGGACCTGGTCTACGGCCTGATCGACCCGCGGATCCGCATCCGGTGATGGGATGAGCCGCGACGCGACCGCCGTCCCCGCCAGCGAGGCCCCGGCCGCGGCGGCGCCCTGGCGCCGCTCTGAGTGGGTGCGCGCCTGGCAGCGGTTCAAGCGCTACCGTCCGGGTATGGTGGGCTTCGGATTCATCGCCATCCTGATCGTGCTGGCAGTGGTCCCGGACCTCTTCGCCCCCTACACCTACACGGAGGCGTTCCGGGGCATGCGGGGCGCGCCGCCATCATGGTCGCACCCGCTGGGCTTCGACCACATCGGCCGCGACATGCTCAGCCGCATCATCTGGGGCTCGCGGGTAGCGCTGATCGTCGGCCTGCTCGCCACCAGCATCGCCGTGGTCATCGGTGTGATCGTCGGCGCCCTGGCCGGCTACGTGGGCGGCTGGGTGGACACCGTGCTGTCGCGCCTGGTGGACACCCTGATGGCCTATCCGCTGCTGGTACTGCTGATCACTCTTGCCGCGGTGTTGGGGCCGAGTCTGGTGACGGTGGTCATCATCATCGGCTTCACGACCTGGGCCCAGTACGCGCGCGTGGTGCGCGCCGACGTCCTGAGCCTGCGCGAGCGTGAGTTCGTCCTAGCGGCGCAGGCGGCCGGCGCCAGCACCGGTTGGATCATCCGCCGCCACATCGTGCCCAACGTCCTGAGCCCGATCATCGTCATCGCCAGCCTTGGCATCGGCGGGATCATCTTGCTGGAATCGGCGCTGTCGTTCCTGGGCCTGGGCGCCCAACCCCCCACACCGTCATGGGGCAGCATGCTGAACGACGGGCGGTCGTTTATTCTGATCTACCCGCAGATCGCCATCGCGCCCGGCGTGATGATCTCGCTGACCGTGCTCGCCTTCAACCTGGCGGGTGATGGTCTGCGCGACGCCCTGGATCCGCGTCAGAAGGACGTGCTGATCAGTCGATAGCGGCTGATCTCGGGGGAGCTCTTTCGGCAATCCCTCCATAATTGCACGGCAACGTTATGACCGTTAGGACCGTTAGGACTGTCATAACTAACACCTGGAATTTCCTACGAAACGCGGATGGGGGCGCGGCTGGGGCCCGATCTCACCGTCTCAGCCAACCCCGGGCGCATAGGTCGCGTCTCGATCCAGCGGGTAGATGGGCCTCCGCAGTCGCTTGTATGGGAAAGTGGCTAGATTCGACGTGCTCAGACCCGGCGGGTCGGTAGTGACGATCGCCTTCGTCAGCCCCTCATACCCAGCCCGGAAATGCGCGCTCGACTTCAACCCCACGATCCGGCACCGCGTCACGTCAATGCCGTGCAGGAGAAACGGTCCGGGGTCGAGCACCTGGGTGCGCCGGCTGGCCACGACGATGTCCAAACCCCCGCAGGTCAGGCGCGCCATCTTCCCGAGATCCATCGGCCAGCCCTCGCCCATCGGCGTGGTGAGCCTGAACTTTCCATCGGTGAGGGCCTTGACGTAGACCTCCAGGTCGAGGGGATCGCCGTGAAGACGGTCGTGCTTGCCGCCCAGGCGCACGCGGAGCGTGGCGCCGACTCCAGCCGCTTGCGCCGCCGCCGCGCCCTCAGGATCGAACAGGGTGCCGAAGGCGCTATCGGTCAGTCCGGCCGCGAGCATCGCACGTAGCAGGTGCGTCCCGTCGCCGGGCGCCCCGCCGCCGGGGTTGTCGCTCAATTCGTTCACGATCACCGGCCCGCCGTCCGCCGCGGCACGCACGGCCTGGGCCACTGCCTCATCGGGCTGGGGAAACTTTGACTGAAACACCTCCCGCCGCGCCCAGATCTCGGCCGCCACCGCGCGCGCGGTCCGCTGCGCGAGCGCCCGATCGCGTTCGGCAATGGCCACCACGGTCACGCCGGCCTGGGGGATGTCGGTCTGTGAGAACCCGTGCAAAAAGGTGCAGTCGATCATCCCGGGCTCCTGCTCCAGGCGGTGGCAGTGCCCGTTGATCGTGCGGGCGGGCTCCAGCCGGGACGGCGACGCCGGGATCAAGAGGGGCAGCACCTCGATGGCCATCGCCGGCGCGATCTCCCCGCTCAGCACACGCAGGAGGAACGCCATCGCCTCCTGGCCGCGCTCGAACGAATCCACATGGGGATACTCGTGCACGCTGAACAGACCCGTGGCGAGCTCGACCATGCGTGGGGTGATGTTGCCGTGGAGGTCCAGGGTCACGGCGATGGGCATGGCAGGCCCGACCACGGCGCGCACGGCTTCGAGCACGCCACTTTCCAGATCGGTGACCCCCTCAGCCACGCCGGCCCCGTGCAAGGCCAGGCAGACGGCATCGACCGGCTGCACAGCGTGGAGGCCGGTGACGAGTTCGCTCACCATCGTGGTGTAGGCGTCGCGGGTGATCGTCCCCCAGGGCTCCGTGCTGGCAGCGAACGTCGGAGCGAGGGTCACACCCAGGCGCCCCGCGGCCTCGATCATGCCCCCAACATAGGTCCGTGTACCCCGCAGGCGCTCGACAAGTTCATCGCCGCGACACCACAGGCGGTCTTTGAACATCTGCAAAGTCGTCGGCGGGCAGAAGGTGTTGGTCTCGTGACTGATCTCTCCCACGGCGATGCGATACATGCTATGCCTCCGCGAACCTAGTTGGCGGGAACGAGCGCCGCTCGTCCAACGCTGTAGCGCCAGAACAACACAAAGCCCGCGGCCGCGATCCCGGCGGCCACGAGAAACGCGCCCGGGTAGCCTGCGGTGCGCGCGATGATGCCGAGACTCGCCGGGCCCCCCCCGAAGCCGAGGGACAGGAACGAGGTCAGCGTACCGACCACCGCCGCACGCTCGTGCGCCGTCGCGCGGCTGATTGACAGCATCAGCAAGGATGGAAAGAGCAGCGCGTGACCGAGCGCGAAGATCACGGTCCCCGCAAAGAGCCCGACCGGGTCGCGCCACGCGCCCACGATCCCGAGCCCGACCGCTGTGCCGGCCAGCGCGGCCAGGGCAGCGGTAGTCGATCCCAGACGGTCTGGGAGGCGCGCCCCCAGCGTCCGCATCATCATGAGGATCCCCGAGAACGTCATGAACACGAACCGCGCCCCTGAGAGGCCGATCTCCCGTGCGTACAGCGGAACGAACGCGCTGAACCCGGAGGCCCCAACGGCCCCCGCGATCAGCACCAGCCCGGGCATGACCGCGGCCGGATGGATGAGGCGCGTGGCGACCGCGCCGGGTGTGATGACCGGCCGTGTGTCCGTGAGCCGCGTGCCGACGAGCGCGGCCACCGCCGCGAGCACGGCCGCGGCGAGCCAGACCGCCCAGTACCGCTCGCCCGCGAACAGCACCTCGCCCAGGACCGGTCCCACGGCGAGCCCTGAATGGAGCGCGAGCGAGTAGAAGCTCACCGCTTCCCCGCGGCGGTCCTCCGGCGCGAGGTCGCTGACGGCGCTCGCCCCGCCGACGAAAAAGAAGGCGTCGCCCGCGCCGCCGATCAGGCGGAGGAGGATGACCACCGGCACCGATCTGGCGATCAACAATCCCAAGATCGACACACCGACGAGCACCGCACCTCCCACAAGCAGCACGCGCCGCCCGCGTCGGTCGCCGAGGCGGCCGGCCCAGATGTTCAGGACGAGCGCGGTCAGGCTGGAGGACCCCAGGGCCAGCCCTACGGTCGCGCTGTCGCCGGCCAGCGGCCCCTCGATGTAGAGCGGGAGGATCGGCAGTACCGTGCCCACCGCCAGGAAGTACGCGAACGTGGACAGCACGACCGTGGAGAACGCCGGGGTCACCAGCCGGCGCTGCTTACGTTCCGCGATCATCTGTGTCCGGTCTGCCACACCGGGGTCTGCTACGCCGGAATTGTGAGCCGCTCCAGGTCGCGCGGGTAGTACGTCAACATCTCCATGCCGGTCTGGGTCACTACCACGGTGTCCGAATGCCGGAACCCCGCGAAGCCCGGCACGTAGATCCCCGGCTCCACGGTGAGCACCATCCCCGGCCGCATCTCCGTGGTGTCGCCGATGTCGAGAAACGGCGCCTCATGAATACCCATCCCCATGGCGTGCCCGACGTGGTGCCGCCAGTGCGGCATCAGATCATTCTCCTCAAAGAACACACGGACGGCCCGGTCCACGTCGGCACACGGCCGGCCCGGACGGATGGCGTCGAACGCGGTCTGCTGGGCTTCGAGCATCAGCGCGAAGTAGCGGCGCTGCTCGTCGGTCGGCGTGCCCACGATCATCGTCCGCTCCAGCTCGCTGCCATAGCCACCCACCGCCGCCGACGCACCAGTCACCAACACATCGCCGGCTTGGATGCGCGCGTTGGTGGTCATGGCGTGCGCGATCGCCGACTGCTTGCCGACCTGCCCGCGAAAACCGGCTCGCGCTCCGGGCGAGGTCCAGGACAGCGGGCGGTAGTCCGGACCCAGCGCGGCGATCATAGCCGAGGTCGCCTCGAGCGACGCGCGCAGGCCCACCTCGCTCTCGATGCTGCCGGGCCGCGCGTACTCCTGCAGCAGCGCGTGGGCCAGGTTGCCCCACCGGACGCTCTCGCGGATCAGCGCGAGTTCTTCCTCTGACTTGATCACGATCATGTTCTCGATCAGGTCGCGCACAAGCCGCACCGAGGCGCGGGGCAGTATCTCGCTCAGGCGCGGACCACGATAGCCCATGACGCCGGGATAACCGTCGCTGTCGGCGCCGAGGCGCTTCTGCGCCAGGCCCAGGCTGATCAAGAGTTCGGTGAACCGGTGCATCGGGTGTGTCTCGGTGGGGTACTCGGGATAGGTGACGACCTGATCCACCACGGCGTGCGCCATAGCGTGTTCCTCTTCCAGACGGGGCACAAACAGCGCCGTGGCGTTGGCGGTCACGACAAGGGCGATCGGCCGCTCCGTGGCGATGAAGGCAAACCCGGTCAGGTAGAAGACCTGCGTGGGACTGAATAGCACCAGCGCGTCCAGGTCGCGGCGCGCGCCCTCGGTCCGCGCCTGTGCCGTGCGCCGCAGATGCTCCTCGCGGCTGATGAAGAGTCGCATTCGGCCCCCCTGTTGTCAGTGGCTGCAGGTATGCAGTTCTGGCGGCGCGTGGCGGACTCCTGGCCATCGAGATACCAAAACGGTGCGACGCCGGCCGATAGAAGAATGGGGGCAGGATCGGGGGAAAGGCGCACGTTGACCGCGGCGGGGCGGGGACCTACAATGTAATTACTCCAGAGGAAAGAGGCACTGCCCGTGTCCAACGCCGTCAGGGCCCGCCTCATACGCATCGGCAACTCCCGCGGCATCCGCATCCCCAAGGTCTGGGTGCAGGAGCTCGGCCTGGGCGAGGAGGTCGAGCTCGCCGTGCATGACGGGCGGCTCATCGTCCGCCCGGCCCACCGTCCTCGCCAGGGCTGGCAGGAAGCGTTTCGCGCCATGGCTGCGCGTCAGGATGACCGCCTGCTCGACGAGCCCGTTCCCACCAGGTGGGACAAAGACGAGTGGCAGTGGTAGCGAAGCGTTTCGACGTTTACCTGGTCGCGCTCGATCCCACCGTGGGCCGCGAAATCAAGAAGACGCGCCCGTGCCTGGTGATCTCACCGGACGAGATGAACGCGCATATTGCCACCGTGATCGTGGCGCCGATGACGACGAGAGGGCGTCCCTATCCTACGCGGGTGCCGTGCCGCTTCCGCGGCAGGAGCGGTCAGGTTGTGCTGGATCAGATCCGCACCGTGGACCACACCAGACTCGTGAGGTTCCTGGGGCGCGTCACCCGCTCGGCGCAGGAGAACGTGCTCGCGATTCTTCAAGAGATGTTTGCAGCCTAGCAGTGTGCTTGCCGTGGGGGGGGTGCGCCTCCTTGATGGAGGAGACACGGAAGGGCGCGTGGAACCCGCACGCCAAACGCGATCACGTCCAAGGAGGGAGTCCCATGCCTGCCGGAAAGCTCACACGGAGAGCGGCCCTCAAAGCCGCGGGTGCGCTGGCCGGGGCCGGCGTGGCCAGCCGGCTGCTCGGCCCCTTGTCACTCGATCCCGCGCTCCGCTCATCTGTCTACGCGGGCGCGCCGTCGGGCGCTCCGTTGAAGATCGGCTTCCAGGTGCACCGCACCGGGATCGGCGCCGCGTATGGGAAGTGGTATGACCGCACCGCGGTAGCCGCCGTCAAACTCATCAACGCCCGCGGCGGCATCGGCGGCCGGCGCGTCGAGATCGTGGCCGAAGATGACGGCACCGATCCCAAGCGGGGCGTCGAAGTCGTCGAGAAGCTGGCGCAGCAGCACAAGGTGGACTTCATCTTTGGCACGCTATTCTCGCATGTCGTCATCGCCTCCGCGCCCCGCGCCGGTGAGCTGAAGATCCCCTACCTGGTTGTCAGCGAAGGCTACCACGTCGCGTCGGGCAAGATGAACCGCTATACGTTTCAGCCAGGCATCACGGACGTGCGCGCGCAGGTCACCGCGCTGGCACCCTTCGTCCTCAAGAACCTGGGTAAGAAAGTCACGATGGTCTTCCCCGACTATGCTTTCGGTCACGACCACCGCGACTTCTTCAGCGCTGCCGTCGCGAAGCAGGGCGGCAAGATCCACGCCCTGGTGCCGATCCCGCCAACCGAAGCCTCGTTCACCAAGTACTTCCCGAAAATACCGGCGGACACCGAAGTCCTCTACCACGTCATGGTCGGGCCCGGCGTGCTGACGTTCGTCAAGGAACTGGGCGAGCACTTCGGGCAGAAGAAGCCCAAGCTCTTCGGCTTCATCGACTCGCTGGAAGCGGTGGACTTCGCCAGTCCCGGGCTCGAGTACCTCGAGGGATCCTACATCTGGGAGGCGTTCCCGCGCTACGCCGGCCAGTACAACACCCAGTGGGAAAAGCCGTATCGCGACGCCGTCGGCGTGGACGCGAACGGCGCCAGCAAGAGCGATGCCAAGGACGTGTCTACCTACTCGCACATGTTTGGCGTGTGGGAGACCCTGTTCGTCATCAAGGAGGCCGTCGAGAAGAGCGGCTACAAGACGACCAAGGACTACAAGGGCTTCATCGAGACACTCGAGAAGACCGGGACCTTCCGCGAGGGGCTCGAGCACCCACAGGGGACCAAGCGGTTCGTCGGTCGTCTCCACCAGGCCTTCGGCCAGCAGTTCGTCTCGCAGGTGGCGGGCAAGAAGCTCAAGGTCGTGCACCGCACGAAGATCGAAGACGGCATGTACGCGCCCGAGGCCGATTACACCAAGCAGCCGCTATAGCCCGCTTTCGTCGACCCTCCAGGAATCGTCCCGGGTAGCCGGATGAGCCTGGAGGGTCAACTTTTCCTGGCCCTCCTGGAGGGCGCCGTCTCCGGCCTGGTGCTGGCGCTGATGGCGCTGGGCCTATCGCTCGTCTTTGGCGTCATGCGCATCGTCAACGTCGCCCACGGCGAGTTCTATATGCTGGGCGCCGTGCTCGCCTGGTACCTCGCGACGACGGCCAACTTCCTGGTCGCCCTGGTCGCAGCCCCGCTGATCGTAGGCGGGGTCGCGCTCGCCTCCGACCGGCTCGTGCTGCGGCCGATCAAGTACGCGCCCGAGGCCACGATTGTGGCGACCATCGGGCTCCTCTACATCTTCCAACAGCTCGTGCTGAGCATCTACGGCCCGTACGCCCGATCGATCGCGCCGCCGGTGTACTTCCGTGTCGACCTCCCGTGGTTTGGATACTCGGGCTACAAGATCATCGTCGCTGGGCTCGCGGCGCTGCTGCTGGCGGCCACCTGGCTCCTGGTGACGCGTACGCGGCTCGGGCTCTACATGCGCGCCACGCAGCAGGACCGTGAGATTGCGCAGGCGTTCGGCGTGCCTGTGGAGCGGATCTACGCGGCCGCCTTCGCGCTGGGCGCGGTGCTCGCCGCGCTCGCCGGGGTACTCGTGCTCCCGATCCAGCAGGCGCACTACCTGATGGGACTGGACCCCCTCCTCCTGTCGTTCATGGTCGTCATCATCGGCGGGCTGGGGAGCCTGAAGGGCACGCTCGCCGCCGCAATCCTGATCGGTCTGGTCGACGGCCTGGTGTCGGTCTTCTTCACCCCGACGCTCGCGCGCATCGTCGCCTCCATCCTGGTGGCCATGGTGTTGGTGCTGCGGACAGAAGGGCTCTATGGGGAGGGCGCGGGATGAGCGGCGCCGCGGGTGCCACTCCCCGCGCGGGCCGCGTGTTCGGGCTGCACCTGGCGGTCATCGCCTTGCTGCTCGGCTTGCAGTTCCTGCTGCCGCCGTTTCACCACGGAATGGTCGCGCGCATCATGATCCTGGCCACCTACGCCATCGGTTACAACCTGTTGCTCGGATACACGGGGCTGATGAGCCTCGGCCACGCGATGTTCTTCAGCGCCGGGATGTACGCCACCGGCCTGGCGGTCTACTACCGGGGCGTGGGGACCGTCGAGGGACTCGTCCTGGGCCTCGCGGCCGCGATCCTGCTCGCGGTCATCATCGGACTCATCACCCTGCGCACGACCGGTGTCGCCTTCCTCATCGTGACGATGATGTTCGCACAGGTGTTCTTTCTGACGACACTCTACTTCAACGCCATCACCGGCGGCGATCAGGGACTCGTCCTCAGCGGTCGCGTGCCGCCACTACGCTTCGGCAACTGGGAGGTGGCGCTCACGCATCCCGCCGTGAAGTACAACCTCGCGCTCGCGGTGCTGACCGTCTGCCTCTTGCTCACCCTCTGGGTGACGCGGTCGCCCGCGGGGCGCGTCCTCATTGCGATCCGCGAGAACGCGGACCGAACGCGCATGCTCGGCTACAACGTCTTCAACTACAAGCTGCTGGCGCTCGTGCTCTCCGGCGCGGTCTCCGGTCTCGCGGGATCGGTGTGGACGCTGCTCTTCTCGTACGTCGGCTCGTCGTACGCCGGCATCCTCTACTCGATCTACCCCTTATTGTGGACACTGCTGGGTGGGGCCGGTACCGTCCTCGGCCCGCTCGTCGGCACCGGGTTGATGACCTACATCGTCGACCTCACCAGCGGCCTTACCGACAGTTACTTGCTCGTGGTCGGCGCGGCCCTCATCCTCTGTATTATGTGGCTGCCGACCGGGGTCATGGGCGGCGTGAGGCGCCGGTGGTGGTCATGGCTGCCATAAGCGCCCCGCTGCTCGAGACCGTTGGCCTCCAGCGGGCATTCGGGGGGCTGCAGGCCGTCCGCTCAGTGAACTTCCGGCTCGACCGCGGCGAGATCCGGGCCATCATCGGGCCGAACGGCGCGGGCAAGACGACGCTGCTGAACCTGATCTGCGGCCGCCTGCGCCCGACCGCCGGCCGCGTGGTCTACAAAGGACAGAACATCACGGCGCGGCCGGCGCACGACCGGGTCGCGCTGGGAATCGTGTACACGTTCCAGATCGTCAGCGTCTACCGCAACCTCACAGTGGAAGAGAACGTCGGTCTGGCCGTACGGCGCCTGTTGATGCAGGGACCGTTGCACCACTTCGCCATCAACCCGCAAGCCGTGGCGGGACGAGTCCACGACGCGTTACATCGAGTGGGTTTGGCCGCCGCCAAAGACCAGCTTGCGGGTTACCTTCCCTACGGACATCAGCGGCTGCTGGAGGTTGCCATGGCGCTGGCGTCCGCGCCACAACTGCTGGCCCTCGACGAGCCGACACAAGGTCTGGCGCCGGATGAGATCGCCGGCCTGGTCGCGCTCATCCGGGACATCTCAAAGACCGCGACCATTCTCTTGATCGAGCACAACATGCAGGCCGTCCTCGACCTCTCGCGGCGCATCACCGTGATGGACAACGGCAGCATCATCGCGGAGGGGACGCCGGCGGAGATCGAGGCCAACGCCGACGTACAGCGGGTGTATCTGGGCGGATGAGCCTGACCCTCGATCAGGTGACCTGCGCGTACGGTGGCGCCGTCGTGCTGCATGACGTGTCGCTCGCGCTCGAGCCCGGCCAGGTGCTCTGTCTCCTCGGCCGCAACGGCGCCGGAAAGACGACCACGCTCCGGGCCATCATGGGCCTGGTGCGCCCTCGGGCCGGGAGCATCGCACTCGACGGCCAAGAGTTGACGCGACTGCGCGCCCACGAGATCCCACGGCTGGGCGTGGCGTATGTCCCGCAGGGCCGCGGCCTGTTTCCTTTCCTGACGGTAGAAGAGAATCTCAGGATGGGGCTGCTGGTGAAGGGGACCGGGGCTGAGGCGCTGGAGTGGATCTTCGCGCTCTTCCCGGTGCTCAAGGAGCGTCTGGGGCAACGCGCCGGAACGCTGAGCGGCGGCGAGCAGCAGATGGTGGCGACCGCCCGGGCGCTCTGCACCAACCCGACGTACCTGCTCATGGACGAGCCGACGGAAGGCCTGATGCCGGCGCTGGTGGCGAAACTGTTGGAGACCGTTCAGGCGCTCAAGGCCCGCGGGGTCGGCGTGATGCTCGTTGAGCAGAAGGTGGACGCCGCGCTGAAGGTCGCCGACACCGTCGCCCTCATGGAAACCGGGCACGTCCGGTATCACGGCACGCGTGATGAGATCGCGTCACGCCCCGCGGAACTCCTCAAGTATCTGGGGGTCAAGCGCCAAGCGTCGTGAGCGGGGCGTGGCGCTCATCGTACGCTACCTTACCCCCAGCAGCTTGACGATGTTCGTGGTGTCAATCGTGACGTGGGGGGCGATCGCATGGTAGGCCCACACATGCACCCACGCGTTCCCCGTTCGCAGCGTCAAATACGATTTCACCATGCCGGGGCCGACAAACTGAAGCGTGATGAAGATCACCGAGAGCATCGCGTCCCTCATTGAACTATAGACAGCCCAGTACTCGAATAGGTGCACGGCGGCATAGGTGAAGCCGCCCAGGAGTGTCACCGCCGCCACGCTCCGGGTGATCACGAAGTACCTCGAGATCAGAATGCAGTAGATGAAGACCATCACAGGGAGGGCGGTCCCGAACAGGTGGATCACAAAAGACAGGCTGCCACCCAGCACCATCTGCCGGCCGCTCAGGCCCAGGACCGTACTGATGGTCAACTCGCCAAGTGATTCCAACACCAGGACAACCAGGATGAGTCCCGTGTCTCGGCGGACATCGGACGACTTCAGATTGAGCGCCTGGTGTGAATAGCCCCGCTTTCGAGCATAGAGATACGGGATCACGGCCCAGAACAGGAAGTTGAAGACCATCCAGGCCAGGATGTCGCGAGGGGTCACCGCCGCCGTGGGGCCATAGATCGTGCCGTGCAGGTGGAGCCCAATGCCGTGGTTGCCGACGAGACGGCCCACGAACTGCCCCACGACCAACACGCCCGCCGCATAGCCGAGCGCCAGAAGCGTTTCGTTGATCGCGACCGGCCGCGCCGGTGCCCTGTGTTCGAAATCGGGGAACGGGCGGCTACGGGTCCTCCGAGAGATGATGGCGACGAGGAACAGGGCAAAAGCCAGTTGCACGTGCACGCTGATGAGCTGCTCGACGACCGACCGGCCGGCGAGCAACGGACGATCGAACGGCAGCCCGTCCCGACCGAGCAGAATGGCGAGGAAAACGGCAACAGCCCAGACCCCCGCCGCGACCCGCACGCTCCGCTGCTGAAGGAGCTTCATAGATATCTCCTGTGTACCGGCGTGATCAGCTACCGGCGCGTGTACCGGTGCTTCACCCCGGCGGGGAAGAACTCCGGATCGCCCATCGGCGCCAGCGTGACACGCGGCGTCCGGTACGCCGCCGGCACATAGTGCGCAAACTCGCTGTTCAGGCGCTCGAGCTGCGCCTGAATGGATGACACGATGGCGCCCCGCCGGTCGTTGGTCGCCTCAACCCCCGGCGCCATCTCAACGATCACCGAAAGGTACTTGTTGCGGTCGTCTCCTTCCTTAACTTCCAGCACGAACTTGCCGGTGACCCATTCCTTGACGGCTGCCTGCTCCAACCCGACCGTGACGTTCTCGGGATAGATGTTCGCTCCGAAGTACGACACCGTGAAGTCGGATCGGCCGAAGACGTAGACGAATGGCAGTCGTCTCGCCCCGTGTCTTTCGGGGCGAGACAGTGTTTCAATGGGATTGAACCCCCACTCAGCCAGAAACTTCATCATGTGTTCGTGAGGAACAACTCCACCCGTATCCAGGATGCTGTACCGCACCAGCGGCACACCGTTGTCGCCGGTGAAGAGCAACTGCCCGTCCACCACCTCGAAGTACCGGCTCATCGGGTCGTACTGCACCAGCGTCGGCAGCCGTGACTCCCCGAACAGACGCCGGGCCACCTCAGGCTGATCGGCCAGGAACCGGCGGATGGCGATGGACAGCGGCGTCTCGTTCCCGAGCACCCCGGCGTCGGCGGTGCCGTAAAGCGCCGCCGAATCGTGGCACGGATCCGCAGAGCCCACACGCTCACCGATCAGCGTCCGCCACTCTTCACTGAAGACCTCGCCGGCCATGACCATCTTGATGTGGTAGCGGGGCCAGTCCACGCCGCGGGCCCGCCCGCTGTCAACCACGTCCTTGAGGAATGGGGGATACCCGAGCAGGACGACCTGCTCGAATGCGGGCCCCAGCTCGCGGACGACCCGGAAGATCTCTTCCTTGTTGTTGCCGGGCGTCACGACCGTGATCGGGTAGCCCTTGCTGGCCAGCACGCGGCAGCAGTGCGCGGAGTAGATCCCGCCGACCCAGGTACCCAGGGCAAAGCAGACGACGGCGAGCGTCCGCCGCACGTCGGCCTCAAAACTATCCACAAATACCTGCTCAAAGCGCCGCGCGATCTGCAGTTCGTCCGAGAAAGAGCGCGGCCAAAAGGTTGGCTGTCCGGTGGAACCCGACGACACGGCGATCATGTCGCAGTCCTCCAGCCGGCCGCCGCGACAGAGATCCGCCAGCGGATACTGCTGGAGGTAGTTCTGCTTGGTGATGATTGGAAGCCGCGGAAAATCCTCCACGGTTCGTATGGCAGCGGGGTCCACACCTTGCTCTTTCAGGAAGGCCCGGTACGCCGGCACCGCCGTAGCGACGTTGCGGGAGAGCGCAACAGCCGCCTGCGCCGGGCTGGCTTCAAGGTGACGGCGCAGGACCACATCCAGCGGGGTTGACAAGAACTGCTCAAAGGCCGCCAGCGCCCGGCGGCGCTGCGTCTCCGCCGCGGCCGGTCCCATGCTAGTCTCCGGCGGGGGGACGCGTGGACGGGACGCTGAGCTTCTCGGCGGCGATCTGCACGGCCTTGATGATGTTCACGTACCCCGTGCACCGGCACAGGTTCCCGGCGATCGCCTCCCGGATCTCATCTTCTGTGGGCTTAGGATTCTCCGCCAGGAACTCGGTGATCGTCATGAGGAAGCCCGGGGTGCAAAACCCGCACTGCAGCCCATGCGCCTCCCAGAACGCTTCCTGAATTGGGTGCAGACGGTCGCCGTCCGCCAATCCCTCCACGGTCCTGAGGTCGTGGCCATCGGCCTGCACGGCCAGCAACAAGCATGAACGCACGGCCTGACCATCCATCAAGATTGTGCACGCGCCGCAGACGCCGTGCTCGCAGCCCAGGTGGGTCCCGGTCAGGCCCAGGTCCTCACGCAGCGCGTCGGCAAGCGTCTTGCGTGCAGGCACCGTGACCTGCACCTGCTTGCCGTTGACCGTGAAAGCGGCGGCCCGCTCGGAGACGGGTGCGGCGGCTTTGCTCATGAGCGCCCTCTCACCCGCAACACCGCGGCGGTGAGCACGCGGCGCGCCAGCACTCCAGCCACGTGCTTCCGGTATGCCGCCGACGCCTGAATATCGGACTCGGGCTCGAGGCGGTCCGAGACGAGTCGCGCCACATCGGCCAGCACGCGGTCGTCGAGGGCGCGTCCCTCGAGTGCGGCTTCGGCCTCCGCGATCCTGACGGGTGTCGGCCCCACCCCGGTGAAGGCGAGCCGCACGTCGCGCAGGCGGCCGTCCGCAGCGTGCACGACCGCGGCCGCACCGACCAGCGCGAAGTCGCCGTGCCGCCGCGCGATCTCGACAAACGCCCACCCCTGGTCCGCCGCCATCGCGGGAAACCGCACTTCGGTGAGCACTTCTGTGGCGCCGATGGCGGTCGACAAGTATCCCTGGAAGAAGTCTTCGGAGGCCAGGGTTCGTTCGCCGTCGGAACCTGCGACGACAAACGTCGCGCCCAGCGCCGCCGCGACCGCCGGCAGTTCCGCTGAGGGATCGGCGTGGGCCAGGCTGCCACCGATCGTGCCGCGGTTCCGGATCTGCGGGTGGCCGACCCACTGCAGCGCGTCGCTCACCAGCGGCAGGTGCTGCGCGACCACTGGGGAACGCTCGGCGGCGCGCTGCCGCACGAGCGCGCCGATCCGGACTTCACCGTCCGCGGCCTTCACGTAGTCCAGGGCTGCCACACGGTTGAGGTCGATGATAACCGCGGGCCGCGCCAGCCGCATGTTGAGCAGCGGCATCAGGCTCTGTCCGCCGGCGAGCAGCTTGGCATCCGCCCCGTACTCCGCGAGCAGCGCGAGCGTCTCCTCGACAGACTCGGGTGCGGCGTAGTCGAACGGGGCCGGCTTCACGTCTTGACCTCCGCCGCGGGCCGCCCGTCGTGCATCCACTCGAGAATCCGGCCGGGGGTCATCGGCAGCGTGTCCGCGGCCCGGCCCAGCGCATCGCTCACGGCGTTGGCCACGCACGCGGGCGACCCGATGGTGGCGGACTCGCCCATGCCTTTGAACCCCCGCGCCGTATGGGGCGACGGGGTCTCCAGGTGCACGATCCGCACCGACGGCATCTCCTTCGCGGTGGGCAGCAGATAATCCATGAACGTACCGGTCAAGAGTTGTCCGGCCTCGTCGTAGATCACTTCTTCGTGCAGCGCTTCGCCCAGCCCCTGCGCCAGGCCGCCGTGGGTCTGCCCCTCGACGATCATCGGGTTCAGCATCGGCCCGCAGTCCTCGGCGATCACATACCGCAGCACCGACACCACTCCGGTGTCGCGATCGACATCGACCATAGCCACGTGCGTTCCGTTGCCAAAGACCGCCGGCGGGGGATCGTAGGTACTCGCGGCCGCCAGTCCGGGGTCCAGCCCAACCGGGAGGCCCGCCGGTCCGGGCACATGAGCCGCCCGGGCCACTTCACCCCAGGTGAGCCCGCGCTCCGGCGTTCCGCGGACAAAGAGCCGACCGTCCGCGACCACGACATCTTCGACTGACGCCTCGAGCAGGTGCGCGGCCACGACCACGGCCTTCCTCTTGAGCGCCGCCGCCGCTTGCATCAATGCGCCGCCTCCTGCAACGATCGCGCGGCTGGCAAAGGTACCGCTGCCCATTGGCACCGTGTCGGTGTCGGGCTGGACGACAAGCACCGCGGCCGGATCCAGCCCGAGCTCGCCGGCCGCCAGTTGCGCAAAGACGGTCTCGTGCCCCTGCCCCTGCGAGGGACAGGACACCGAAACCCGCACCGCGCCGGCCCGATCCACGGTGATCGCCGCGCTGTCGTATCCACGTGCCTCGAGCATCCCGCGGCGGGCGAATGTCTTCGAGCCCATACCTGTGTACTCCACAAACGCGCAGACACCGATACCGATCAGCCGGCCATCGGCCCGCCGGCGGACCTGCTCTCGGCGCGCGCCGGGATAGTCGAACGCGTCGAGCGCCGCGGCGAGCGTCTCGCCAAAGCGGCCACTATCGTAGACCAGTCCGCTGGCCGCCGTGTACGGGAACTCGCCCGCCCCGATGAAATTGCGGCGCCGCATCTCTGCCGGGTCGAGCCCAATCGCTCCGGCTGCCTTGTCCATCAAGCGCTCCATCACAAAGACGCCGACCGTCATGCCGACGCCTCGGTAGGCGCCCACGGGGCACTTGTTGGTGGCCACGGCCCGAGTCGTGTACGCATAGGCCGGCACCCGGTAGGGTCCGGGCATGATCTGCGCGGTGCCCATCGGCTCCAACACCGCGGTCAGAGGGAACACAGAGTAGGCGCCGGTGTCGCAGGCCACATCCGCACGCAGCGCCAGGATGCGCCCGTCGGCGGCCACGGCGAGCGCGGCGTCGATCACCTGCTCCCGGGCCTGCGTCATGGTGGCCAGATTCTCACGACGATCTTCGACCCACTGCGCCGGCCGGCCCAAGGCGCGGGCGACCGCCGCGGTCACAACGTCCTCAGGATAGAGATGCATCTTCGGCCCAAATCCACCGCCGGTATCGGGCACGACCACGCGGACGGCCGATTCCGGCAAACCGAGAAACCGGGCCAACCCGGTCTGCAATGAGTGCGGGGCCTGTGTGGAGGCCCAGACGGTCAGACGTCCGTACGCGCCGCCGCGCGGGTCCCACGCGGCCGTCGTGCCCCGCCCCTCCATCGGCGCGCCGGCCAGTCGCTGGTGGTGAAAGGTGGCCCGGACGACGGCATGCGCCTGGCTGAACGCCAGCGCGACATCGCCCTGCGTGTGATCGCGCCTGAAAAACACGTTGTCCGGCACCGCGTCATGGACCAGCGGCGCACCGGCTCGCAGGGCCGCCTCGACCGAGGCGACGACAGGCAGTGGTTCGTAGTCGACCTCCACCAGGTCGGCGGCGTCCTCAGCGATGTATCGGTCGCGCGCCGCGACCACGGCGACCGGCTCGCCCACGAATCGCACCCATTCGTGCGCGAGGGCCGGCCACCCGGCGCTGTGATAGCCTTCCCCGGCAAACTTGGGCTCGATGGGCAGCGTGGGAGGATCGAACGCCGCGAAGACGGCTTCAACACCCGTGGCGCGCCGCGCCTGCGCTGCGTCGACGCGCCTGACGCGTGCGTGGGCGTGTGGAGAACGGACAAAGGCCAGATGCAGCATCCCCGGCAGCCGCAGATCGTGCACGTACTGTCCCTGGCCGCGCAGCAGTCGCGGATCTTCTTTGCGCCGCAGCGACCGGCCGACCTGAGGATTGTGGTTCAACTCTTCACTTCCTGTTGCTGCGCCCGAACCGCGCTCCGTAGCAGTGTCAGGACGCGATCCGGCGACAGCGGCAGATCGAGCACCTTCGCCCCTGCCGACTGCAGCGCATCGGCGACCGCGTTCGCGATCGCCCCGCCGACCGCGGCGGTCCCGCCTTCGCCTGCGCCCTTCACCCCAAGAGGATTCAGGGGCGTCGGTGTCTCCTCCAGGATTCTGATGGTGACCCGCTTTGGCATGTCCATTGACGTGGGAAGAAGATAGTCCATGAAGGTCGCCGAGAGCAGCTGCCCGTGCTCATCGTAGGCCAGTTCCTCCAGCAGCGCGCCGCCGATGCCCTGCGCGAGTCCGCCCACGAGTTGCCCTTCCACCAGCCGCGGGTTGACCGCTCGACCGACGTCATAGGCGATGGCGTAGTCGAGGATCCGTACCTGCCCCGTGTGGGTATCCACGTCAACCACGGCCGCGTGCGTGCCATAGGGATACGTCATCTTGCTCGCATGATAGCGGTGCGACGCTGCGAGTCCCTCTGCCGGGACCACCTCGTTGACCGCCATGCGCCGGCCCGGCGCACCGCGTACCCAGATGTGCCCGCCTTCGACGACCAGGTCGCGGGCGGCCGCCTCCAGCCGATCGGCGGTCCGCGCGAGCAGTCTCGTTTTCACTTCTCCCGCCGCGTAGTACACGGCGTTGCCGCCCACCACGGTGACGCGGCTGCCCCACGCGCCGATTCCTTCGGGCACCTCCGCCGTGTCGCCGTGGCGAACCGTCACATCGTCCACGGGGAGCCCGAGTTCCTGCGCACAGATCTGCGCGAGCACCGTCTCGATCCCCTGACCCAGCGAGGTGCCACCCGTGTAGACGGTCGCGCGCCCGGTGGCATCGAGCACGACCCGCGCCGTCTCCCACGGGCCGGGGCCGGCCTTCTCGACAAAGGACGCGATGCCGATCCCCACGTGCCGGCCGACCTTCCGCACCTCAGCCTGATCGCGACGCAGTTGAGGATAGTGGATCGCGTCGAGCGCCGCCGCGAGGGCCGACGCGTAGTTGCCGACGTCGTACGTGGTCTCCTCGCCCAGCGCGGTCGCACCGACAGTGTACGGCATCGCCTCCGGTGGGATGAAGTTGCGCCGGCGGATCTCCGCCGGATCCATGTCGATGACCGCCGCCAGCAGATCCATCGTGCGCTCGCGAACGAAGTTCCCCTCATAACGGCCCGGCGCCCGGTAGGTCCCGGTCGGGGTCTTGTTGGTCATCACACACGCGACCTCACACCGGTAGTGGGGCAGGCGGTAGGGTCCGGGGAGCAGCGCGGCCGTCAGTTCCGGCACCGTCACGCCGTGCGTCCTCAGGTACGCGCCCATGTCCACGGTGATGTGATCCACCAGGGCGATCAGGTGCCCGTCGCGCGTCGCACCAACCTCAACGTCGTGGATCTGCTGCCGCGAGTGATTCGTGGCCGCCATGTGCTCCCGCCGATCCTCGATCCATTTCACCGGCCGGTTCAACCGAATCGCCGTCCAGGGAATGAGGAAATCTTCAGGGTAGAACTCGCCGCGCACGCCAAACCCACCACCCACATCGGGTTCCACAAACCGGATGCGCTCCTCTGGCCAGCCCAATAGCCCGGCCAGCACGCGGCGGTTGAAGTGCGGTACCTTCGTCGGCCCCCACATCGTCAACACACCCGTGACATCGTGGGTGGCCAGCAGGCCGCGGGTCTCCATCGGGACGCCGGTGTGGCGCGCCACGGTGAGACGCTGACGCAGCCGGACCGCGGCGCCTTCCATCGCGCGCTCCGGCTCACCGATGACCGTCAACAGGCGATCGGCGACATTGCCGCTGGTCCCCTCATGGAGTGCCGTGGCACCGGGCTGTATCGCCTGCTCTGTGTCAGGAATCACAGGGAGCGAATCATACTCCACCACCACGAGATCCGCGGCGTCCTCGGCCACGCGCCGGTCGGCGGCGACGACCAGGACAACCGGTTCGCCCACGTACCGCACCCGTCCACGCGCCAACGGCGGCTGCAGGAACGGGGCCAACGACGGCTTTGGGCCCAGGCGAATCGGGATGCGACCCGCATTGCCGAGATCGGCGGCGGTCGCGACCAGCGCCACACCGGGCAGTCTCCGCGCGGCCGCCGTATCGAACGCGATGATCCGGGCGTGCGCGTGCGGGCTGCGGACGATGGCGACATGCAGCATCCCGGGCAGCCGCAGGTCGTCGATGTAGCGCCCCTGCCCGGTGAGCAGGCGCGGATCTTCCTTCCGCTTGATCGACGCACCGATGATCATGCCCGCCACTTAGACATCCATGATCGCCTTCCGCTGCCCGCTGTCCAGGGTGATCCAGGCGCCGTTCATGAAACTGGCGCGCTCGGAGGCGACAAACACGACGACCCACGCGACCTCCTCCGGTGTGGCGATGCGGCCGAGCGGCATGCTCTTGATCGCCTGCGTGCTCGCGTCCTCGAACGACATGCCTTTGTCCCGCGCGTAGGCCCGCACTAGGCCATTCCAGCGCTCGGTCGCCACCGGCCCGGGGTTCACGGCGTTGACCAGGATGCCCTTCGACCCATACTGCTCGGCGAGCGCCGAGGTCATCGCCAGGTCGGCCGCGTTGGCGGCGCTGGCCGTCAGTTCCCAATACGCCGGCTTGATGCCGTCGTTGCCGACCACGTTGACGATCCGGCCGCCGCCGCGCTTCAACAAATGCGGGATCGCGGCCTTGGCGCAGCGGACGTAGCCCATGAACTTCAGCTGCAGGCTGAGCGCCCATTCATCCTCGGTGAGGTTGAGGATCAGGCCGCCCGGCGACGCGCCGGCGCAGTTGACCAGGACGTCGAGCCCGCCGTAGTGGGCCGCCGCCGCGTCCACGCAGCGCCTCGCATCCTCCCACTTCTGCATATCCCCCGTCACGGTAAAGACCTGTGCCCCGCTTGCGGCCTTGAGCGCATCCGCAGCTTCGCGGAGACCGTCGGCACCCCGCGCACACAGGGCGACGCGCGCGCCTTCGCGCGCGAACTCGGTCGCGCAGGCGAGGCCGATACCTTTCGACCCCCCGGTGATGAAGACGACCTTGTTCCGCAGGCCCATGTCCATGTTCCGTTGACCCCTCTCTCCGTCATGCAGAGTCCTTGGGCGGCGCGAGTCGGGGCTGCGTGAGCTCGATCAGCGGCCCGCCGGTCGCCGCCTCGGCCAGGAACGCGATCAACGTGTCGGCAGCGCCGGGCCGGGGGACGGCATCCTGAAGGGCCACGCCGCGCGCCTGCAGTGCATCCATGGCCGCCTGGATATCATCCACCTGCAACGCGATGTGCTGCAGGCCTTCACCGCGCTCCCGCAGCCAGTCGGCGTTGAATCCTTCGGCGGTCAGCGGCTCGATCAGCTCGAGCATGGCGCCCCCGAGCGGAATGAACCCGATGCGCAGCAGCCCCGGTCCATACTCCTCCCAGTCGCTCACCTCGAGACCCAGCGCGCGAAAACGCTCGGCAGCGGCGCGGGCATCGCGCACGACGATCCCGAGGTGGTGGACGCCCTGGATCTTCATCCATCCACCCAGGCGGCGACACGGGCCGGGCCGCCATTGCCGCCTTTGACTGGGACCGGCATAGCCAGCAGCGTGAACTGGCGTCGCCCGATCTGATGCAGGTTGATCAGGTTTTCAATCAGGCACACGTTGGCGCCGAGCGTGATGAGATGGACGGGATACTTTGGCTGGCCCGGTGGTTTGGGCGGCCCGCCGTCGACCGCGAAATCCACGGCCAGGGCTCGGGCGCCGGCCTCCACCAGCCACCGTGCGGCCTCGTTGGAGAGATACGGATTGTCGCCGTAGAAGGCTGGGCTGTTCCACTTCTCTTGCGCCCAGCCGCTCCAGAGCACGACCCGACGGTCCCGGAGCCCCGACGGCTCCCCTGCGGCGGCGTGGACCATCTCGACCGTGAACGCCTGCCCCGGCCGCGTCACCGCGCGCAGGTCCACCAGCACCGCCGGCCCGTTGAGCCAGTCCAGGGGGACCTGCTCCATCGTCAGGCCGTCCTTGACGAAGTGAAACGGCGCGTCGATGTGGGTGCCGGTGTGAATGCTGAAGGTCGCGTACGCCGTGGAGAGACCGTGCAGCTCGTGATGGTGGATCGGCACAACATAGATGTGCGGATGCCCTGGGACCGGCTCCACCTCCGGGCCCCAGGGGATCGTCAGGTCAATCAGGCGCGCCACGGTTACCTGTTCGCCCGAGCAGGGCTGGCCGCCTCCCAGGCGAATCTGCACTCCGCCATCACCGAAACGATCTTCGCGTGGCCCGGCGTCGGACGCTTCCTGGTGCAGGCGCTCTTGAACCGCGACTTTCCGGTGGTGCTCGTCGGGGTGTTTCTGACCGCCGTGCTGAACCTGGCCGCGGACCTGACGTATGCCTGGCTCAATCCCCGCATCCGGTATGAGTAGCCTGCCGCTGAGTCGCGCCGGTGCCTTCGGGCTGGCAGTCGTCGCGCTGGTGGCGATCGCCGCGATCGGGGCGCCGCTGCTGACACCGTACGGGCCCGCCGAGAGCGCGCTGGTCGAGGCGCTGCGGCCGCCGTCGCGCGACCACTGGATGGGCACCGATCAGCTGGGCCGCGATCTGTTCACCCGGATCCTCTACGGCGCGCGTGTCTCGCTGGCCATCGGGCTGGTGACGGTGGGCGTGGCCGGTGCCATCGGGCTCACCGTGGGGGTCATCTCAGGGTACGTGGGCCGCGTCACCGATATGGTGCTGATGCGGCTGGTCGACGTGCAACTTTCGTTCCCGTTCATCCTGCTGGCCCTGACCGTGAACGCGATCCTGGGCATCGGGCTGCAGAACATCATCCTGACGTTGATCATCACAGGCTGGGTGGTCTATGCGCGGCTGGTGCGCGGCGAGGTGCTGGCGCTCAAGAGCCTTGACTACGTCGAGGCCGCCCGTGCGCTGGGCGCCCCCGCGGCGCGGATCATCACGCGGCACCTGCTGCCCAACCTGTGGACGCCGGTGATCATCTTGTCGTCTCTTCAAGTGGCGCAGTTCATCGTCGCCGAGGCGGCGATCAGCTTCCTGGGGTTTGGCGTGCAGCCGCCCACGGCCTCATGGGGCAACATGCTGAACGAGGGCAAGACGTACATCTACAATGCCTGGGATGACCACGTTCCCCGGCGTCGCCCTGGTCCTTACCGCACTGGGCGTCAACATGGTCGGCGACTGGCTGCGGGACACGCTCGATCCCCGGCTCCGAACGTAGATCGCCGGGCACGCGGCCCGGCAAAGGAGGCAGCGGGATGCCGTTCGTGCCACCGGACGTCTTCGCGGACCGCCATCGTCGAATCCGCGAGTACCTCACCGGCAGCGACTTCCAGGCCCTGCTCGTCGGCGACCCCGACCACTTTTACATGGTGAGCGGGTTCCATCTGGACGTGGCGCCCTGGGAGCGCCCGGTCGCGGCCGTCTTCCCGGTCAACACCGCGCCGTTTCTGGTGATGAACGAGCTGTCCACACATCACCTGATGATGGCTCGGGAACGCCGCACACTGCACGTGCCCGACTACGCACTGTACCTCGAGCACCCCCGGGCGACGCACCGCACCTACACGCGAGACCGCTGGCTCGATCTCCTCGCGGCCCGGCTGGGCGCCGCCGGCGTGCGCAAGGGCCGGCTCGCGGCCGACCGCCCGGCCGCCTTTGGCGGCCTGCGCGGCCACCTGGCGGGCCTCACCGATCTTGTGGACGCCTCGCGCTTCCTGATCGAGATGCGCCAGCGCAAGTACCCGGCGGAGCTGGAGATCATGCGCGCGGCCGCGGCACTCACCGACTGGGGTCAGGACCGCTACATGGAAACGGTGCGGCCGGGCATGCTTGTCTGCGAACTCGATCTCGAGGTCAGCCGGCGCATCGCCGTCGAAGGCGCCGCCCGCTTCCCGAAGGACCGCGTGGAGGTACGCGTCTGGTCGCTGTCCGGCGCGGCATCGGCCTCGCCCCACGGCACGGGCGCGGACGCCGCGTTGCGCGTCGAAGGCGGAGACGGCATCGTCAACATCATCATCGTGCGGCTGAACGGCCTGGTCGTGGAGAATGAGCGGACGCTCTTCGCCGGTCCGCCGCGTACCGACCTGCAGCGGCGCGCCTACGAAGCGGCCACCGCGGCGAACATGGCGGCCCTCGAGAAGTTCGTCGCAGGCACGCCGGTGGCCGACGTGGACGCCGCGGCGCAGCGCGTGATCGAGCAGCAAGGGTTTGGCGAGCACATCATGCACCGAACCGGACACGGGATGGGCATCGCGGGCCACGAGTTTCCGGAAGACATGGCGTTCAACTACCGCCCGCTCGAGGAAGGCGAGGTCTACTCCTGCGAACCGGGGATCTACATCTACGGCGTCGGAGGATTCCGGCAGGACGATACGGTGGTCGTCGGCAAGACGGCGCCCGAGGTGCTAACAAAACGCAGCAAAACCCTACGCGATCAAACCGTACAGGTCTAGGGCTATCGGCCGACGTCCTGCCGGGGGCGAACCTCGCCGTCGATCGCGAAGCCCTGCTGCTCCAACCCCACGGTAATCGCCTCGATGCTCGTCACCTCACCGCGTTCGAGAATCGGTTGAATGCTTGCGAATCGCGCCCGCAGATCGGCGGCCTGCTGGAGCACCCAGTCGGCTGCCTCCTGGGGCACCGCCACGATGCCGTTGAGATCGGCCACGACGATGTCGCCTGGCCGCACCACCACCCCGCCGCAGGCGACCGGGACGTTCACTTCGCCGGGGCCGTCGTAGGGTGGAGACGCGGTGCCCTGGAACCGTGCAAAGACCGGGAGGCCGGCGGCCTGGGCTTCCTCCGGGTCGCGCGCGGCCCCATCGATGACCACGCCCGCGACACCCCGGTGCTTCATCCCTTTGCTGACGTTGCCGCCCCACACCGCGTACGCGGCGTTGCCGCGCGTTGACCACCAGGACGTCACCGGACCGGGTCTGCTGCATGGCGAACTTGATCGGGTTGAGCGACCCCTGTGGGACGACCACCGTGACCGCCGGCCCGGCGATACGTCCCGCGAACGGCCAGATCGGACGGATGGCGGGGTCAAGCGTGTACGCCCCGCGCATCACGTCGGAGAGATCCGGCGGCGCGTAGGCGGCCAGGCGCTGGACCAGAGTGGGCGCCGGCCGGGAGACGATCGTAAAGCCACGGAAACCGATGTGCGTGTCGATGCCGGGGCGCGCGCTCACTCGGCGGCCACCCGGGGATCCACGCTCCGAAACCACCGCATGAACTCCACGCAGAAGTTCACGGCGTAGTCGAGCAGCGCGCGCCCGTGCTCGGCGCTGGCGGTTCTCGGGTCGCTCAGGCTGCCGGTGGGCGGGGTCACCTCCCGCATGTCGAGCGGCAACGCGACACGCACGCCTTTGAACAGGATCGCACCGAGCCCATCGCTCGGCATGCCCAGCACCAGCTTTCGGCCGAACTCCCCGGCGCGCTCCATGCGTACCTTGCCGGGCGCCAGGACCATCATGAGCGAACCCATGGGCTCGCCGCCGTGGCCCAGCGGCGTCCCGGCGCCGTACAGGTCCTTGATGAGCGCCGGATTCTGCATCACCTGGAGCGGGGAGACCGTCGGGATCAGCACACCCCGGGTGCGACGGATGCGGCGGGTCAGCAGCTCCAGGATGGGCGCGTTCCCGGCGTGCCCGTTGAAGATGACGATGCGGTGCAGGCCGAAGCGCCACAGGCAGTCAACGATATCCTCCACCACGGCCGCGAGCGTCTCGTGCCGGAGCGTGATCGTCCCCGGGTAGTGGCGGAAGTACTCCGAGTAGCCGAAGGGCAGCGTCGGGACGACCAGGTCTCCGGTGGTCTCTCCTGTCCGGCCGGCGATCTCGTGGATCGCCATATAGTCACCCATCGGCGCGTGCGGACCGTGCTCCTCGATCGACCCCAGCGGGATGATCGCCGCGGCGCCGCCTTTGATGGCCTCCTCAGCGTGGGTCCAGCTCATCTCTCCAAGACGCATGCTACTTCTCAATCCAGAGACGCTCGAAGAATCCGGTGGTGGCGGTGCCCAGCACGCCGGGGAGCCGGGCGTACCCTTTGACGTGACTCCGGCTGACCTCGGCCTGCGGCCGCCACAGCACGAAGATCCACGGCGCCTCCTGAAACAGAAGACGCTCGACGTCGGCGTACGTGGCCTTCCGCTTCGCCTGGTCCACTGTCCGGCGACCTTCCTCCAGCAGCTGGTCGAGCCGCTCGTTCTTGAACCGGACGGCGGCGGCGTGCTGAGTGCCGGCGGAGTGGAAGTAGACGAAATAGGCGTCGGGATCCGACCAGGGCGGGCTGAGGCCGTCCATCACCATCATGTAGTCTCCGTTGGCTCGCTTTTGCAGCAGCACCGCGAGCTCGATGACGCGGAACTCGACCTGCAGGCCCAGCGACCGCAACTGCTGCAGGATCACCTGGGCGGAGTCCAGGTGCACTGAGAGCGGTGTCGATTCAAACGTCAGACGCACATCCTGCGGCTGGAGGCCTGCCTCGCGCAACAGCGCGACCGCGCGTTCGGGGTCGTGCTTCCAGACCTTGCTGGTCTGAGGATTGAAGGCCCAGGAGTCCTGGCGCATCAGGAAACCGTCCATGGGCTGGGCCTGGCCGCCGAACGCGATGATCCCGACAGACTGACGATTGACGGCAAAGTTGAGGGCCTGCCGCACCTTCGGGTTGTTCAGGGGCGGCCGGTGCGGGTTCAGTCGCACCAGGTTGAACAGCTCGCGTCCCCGGTGGACCTTGAACCCGGGCTCCCGGAAGAAGTACTCAACATCCTGCCAGGGCAGGTACTCGATCATATCCACCTGACCGCTCTTCACCGCGTTGACCCGGGCGCGGTCGTCCTGGTAGGGGTAGAGCTCGACGCGGTCCAAGCAGGGTGGGCTCCACGCCGAGGGGTTGCGCTCGAGGACGTAGCGGACGCCGAACTCGTAACTCGTCAGCCTGAAGGGGCCGGTGCCGACCGCCGCCCTCCGGAAGTCGCCGCCGGCGTCAGCCCAGCGCCGGCTGACGATGTACATTTCGGGGCGGCCCAGCATGTCGAGAAATGTCGCGCTCGGGTTCTTGAGCCGCACCTCCACGGTGTACGGATCCGGTGCGGTCACGTCCTCTACCAGACTGTCCAGGTCGCGCTGGCGGAAGGCCCGGGTATTGGGATCACGGATACGCTGGAACGTGTACAGGACATCGGCCGCCGTGAACGGCGCGCCGTCATGGAACGTCACCCCGCGGCGCAGCCGGAAAATGTACCGCGTCGGCTGAGGCTGTGTCCACGACTCCGCCAGCGCCGGGCCGATACGGCCCTGCCCATCGTACTGGAGAAGCGTGTCGTAGACGTTGCCCTGGACCGACCAGCTCGTCACCCCGTAGTTGAGGTGTGGGTCCAGGCCGATGGCATCGCGAGCGATACCGAACCGGAGCACCTGGCCGCGGACCCCACATGCCCCGGCCGGCGGCCCCGTCTGCGGCGATTGCCCAAGCGCGGGCACGCCAAGCAGGACGAGCGTCAGCAGGACGCTGATCAGGACACCTCGTGCAGGCATCGTTCTCCCTCCTCAGGTGGCTTGCCCGTGTCACGGGCACCGTAGGGTCAGGCCCTCCCCCGCAGACGCGGGTCCAGGGCATCGCGCATCGCATCTCCCAACAGGTTCAAGGCCAACACCGTCGTCGACACCACGGCCGACGGCCAGAGCACCGGCCACGGGCTGAGGCTCATGAACCGGCTGGACTGCTCGATCATGCGTCCCCAGGACGGGGCCGGCGGCGGCGCGCCCAGGCCGAGGAAGCTCAGGCCCGCCTCCAGCAAAATGGCCTGGCCCAGGCCGAGCGACGTCTGCACGAACAGCGGGGCAGCGATATTGGGTAGGACAGCCCGCCACAGTGTTCGGGTATGCGTCGCGCCGATCGCCTTCGCCGCCATCACGTACTCGGTCTCGCGCACCGCGAGCGTCGCGCCGTGCGCGATCCGGGCGAAGCGCGGGGTGTACAGGAGGCCGATCACGAGGATCACGTTGACCAGTGACGGCCCGAGGAATGTGATCACAAACAGGGCCAGCAGAATCGGTGGGAACGAGAGCAAACCGTCCACCAGCCGCATCAGCACTAGTTCCAGGGAGCCACCGAAGTACCCGGAGCTCATGCCAACGAGCGTGCCGCCCGTCAACGCGATCACCACGCTGGCCAGGCTGACGCTCATCGAGATCCGCGCGCCGTAGGCGAGGCGGCTCGTGATATCACGGCCGTATTCGTCGGTCCCCAACGGGTGAGTCCGAGAGGGGAGCGCGACGCGGACCGCCGGGTTGATCTCGTCCGGGTCGTAGCGCGAGACCAGGGGCGCCGCCAGCGCCACGACGACGACCACGACCACCACCAGCGCGGGGACCAGGAGTCGTGCGTCCCATCGGCGCCGGCGGACCGTAATGGGCGCCGCGTTATCCGTAGCGTATCCGAGGGTCAAGGACCGCATAGCCCACGTCGGTCAGAAAATTCACCGAGACAAAGATGGCGGAGGCCACCAGCACGACGGCCTGGATCACCGGATAGTCCCGCACACCGATCGCCTGGAGCAAATAGGTGTTCATCCCGGGCCAATTGAAGATGGCCTCCACGATGACGCTGCCAGCGAACATCGCACCAACCTGCAGGCCCAGGATCGTCAGTACGGGCAGGTACGCGTTCCGCAGCACGTGGCGGCGGAGCACGCCGCCCTCGCCCAGGCCCTTGCTCCGGGCGGTGCGGACGTAATCTTGGGGTAGCTGCTCCAACAACGCGGACCGGGTCATGCGCATCGTGGTCGCCAACGGCGCGGCCGCGAGGGTGACCGCCGGCAGCACCAAGTGGGCCAGGAAGCGGCCGGGACCTTCGTGGAGGTTCGTGTACCCGCCCGAGGGGAGCACGCGGAGCCACAGGGCGAACACATAGACCAGGATTGGCCCGGCCACGAACACCGGTATGGAGAACCCCAATAAGGTTGCCCCCGAAGCCAACGGGTCGAGGATCGTGCCGCGGCGCCGCGCGGCGAAGACACCCGCGACGATCCCCGCCACGGTGGCTATGGCAATGGCCGGCACGATCAACTGCAGCGTCCGCAGCAACCGAGTCGCGAGGTCGGCCGCCACCGGCCGGTCGGTGATCAACGAGCGTCCGAGGTCGCCTCGCGCCAGAGCGCCAAGCCAGTCTAGGTAGCGCACTGCGATCGGCCGGTCCAGGCCGAGTTTCTGCCGGACCGCGCGCAGCTGCTCGGGCGTCGGGTTCGCGTCCATCCCGCCCAGGATGGTATGGGCCGGGTCACCCGGCAGCAGGTAGATTGAGAAGAACACCACCGAGGCGACCACCCACAGGAGGGCGCCCGCGATGACCAACCGCCGGGCGAGATAGGTCCTCATGCCGGCTCCGTCAGGGTTCGATCTGGGTCGTGCGCGCCGCGAGCGTCTTGTCCACCATGTCCTTGAGAATCATGCTCCTGGTCCGCTGAATCTCGCGGTGCCAACTCTGCTCCTTCTCGATACGGGCCCGCACGGCCGCGTCCACCGCAGCGATGTCCTCCTGGCGCACGCAGACCACACCGTCCTCGTCGGCCACCATCACGTCGCCGGGGCGGATCTCGGCGCTGCCAAAGACGATGGGGTAATTCAACTCACCGGGCGGCACGTTGATGCACGGAGCGCAGGGCGTGACCCCGGCCGCGTAGACGGCGAAGCCGGCTTCCCGAGTCTCAGCCACGTCTCGGACCAGACCATCCGTGATCAAGCCCGCGACCCCCCGGGTTTTGGCCATCGTGCTCATGACCCCACCCCAGAGACTGAACCGGGGGGAGTAGGCGCCTACCACCACGACGACATCGCCGGCCCGGGCGATCTCGATCGCCTTCAGCGGCAGCAACTCGTCGCCCGGGGTGACCTGGACCGTGATCGCCGGCCCCACGATGCCCGGACACCCGGCGTACACCGGCTTGATGTGGTGGGGAAGGGTCTGCCGCTTCTGATACGCATCGGAGATGTTCGCGGTGGCGTAGGTGCGGAACGACGCGTAGGACGTGGGCTCCGGACGGTCAAACGTGAGCCGGAGCTTGAATTCCACCGTCACGCGATCGCTCATGCTCACCGTTTCACCTCCGTCACAATCTTCTGGATGTCTCGAGGGCGCCGAGAGGGATCAGGACGTCCGGTGCAGCGCGATTCGGTTGCAACACCATGTTCGGTATAGGTTAGTTCCGAGGTGGTCCGTCAGGAATCCTGCTCGTGCAGGACTTCACGATTTAGGATAGATCACGGAGGTCATACCGATGATATCGGCGACGCGCTCGCCCTGCAGCATCCGGGTCCGCAGTTCCGCCTCTTTCTTCGCGACGGCCTGCACCGCCACCACGACTTCCGCCAGTTGTGCACGTGGAATGATGGCCACACCGTCCCTCCCCCCCACGACCACGTCGCCCGGCCGCACGGCTACCCCGCCGCAGACGATGTCGCCCTGGGTCGCGCCCACCCGCCGGTTCGACCCGACCCGCGGCGTGACGGCACGTGCGAACACCGGGAACTGCAACTCGCCCAGACCCTCGGCGTCACGCACGGCACCGTCCACGACGACGCCGGCGAGACCTCGGGCCCTGGCTTCCGTAGCCATCAGTTCGCCGAACAACGCCCCGCTGGCGTCTCCGGCACCGTCAACAACAATGACGGCGCCGGGCGGCGCCTCCAGCAGTGCCTTGTGAACTGTGATGATGCTGCCTTGATAGCATCGTGCGGTGAACGCCGGACCGGCCATACGAGCGCCGGGCCAGATCGGCTTGATTCCGGGATCCATGACGTTCGTGGAGGCCTGTGCGTCACTCACCCAAGCCGGGGAGACTCCCTTCAAGAAGGCCAGGGCATCGGCCAGCCCGCCCGTCACGTCGTAGAGCGCCCTCGCCTCGGCGCTCAGCATCATCGCTGTCCTCCTACTCCGCGGGCGGACCCGGCCTTCGATAGGCGACCAGCAGCCCGTCCCGAATCGGCACGACCGAAGAGATCCACCCGGGGTCGGCCATGATGAGGCGGGTGAAATCCCGTACGCCCTGCGTCATCGGCGTGGCATCGGCGGGATCAAAGACGCGGCCGTGGAAGAGCAGGTTGTCGGCGATCAGCAGGCCGCCCGGCCGCAGTTTCTCCGCGATGACGGGCACCGAAGCCGGGTATCCCTGCTTTTCAATATCGTTGAAAATCAGATCGAAGGGTCCCTGCGCCCCCCGCAGCGCCTGCACGGCCTCGCTGACCTGATACTGGACGATGCCATCGAACCCCAAGACCGCCAGGTGCTTCTGGGCCCGCCGGGACAGCTCTTCGTCCCAGACGACGTGGTGCACAGTGCCGCCACCGTTCTCCTTCACCGCGCGCGCAAACCAGGCAGTCGAGTAGCCATAACCCGACCCCAACTCGAAGATCCGCCGGGCCCCAATGGTCCGGGCCATCAGGTAGCAGAAGTAGCCGGCGGCCGGACCGACGATGGGAAACTGCGTCTCCCGAGCGCGGGCCTCCATGGTCTGCATCTCAGCCGGCCGGGCCGGCACCAGGCTGTCGAGATAGGCGTGCAGGTACGCCGGTAGCGGCTCCTCAGCCACGGGCTTCGTCCTCCTAGGTACCGACTTGATCTGTGGGCTGCGATTGGTACACTTACGATGCAGAGGAGCAAATTCCTATGGAGATCTTTCGTCCCGAAGAGGTACCTGCCGAAGAACCCGAGTCCATGCCCGGCGTGAAGATCCGCTGGGTCATCGACAAGAAGCGCGGCGCCGAGAACTTCGCCATGCGGGTCTTCGAAGTCGACCCGGGCGCCTCGACCCCGCTGCACAACCACTGGTACGAGCAGGAGATGTATCTGCTCGACGGCGAGGGCATCATGGTTGGTGAAGCGGGCGAGCAGTCGCTTAGCCCCGGCGTCGTGATGTGGGTCCCGCCGTACGAGCGGCACCAGATCAAGAACACCGGCGGCCAGCCACTCCGCTTCATCTGCTGCGTTCCCCAGAAGCAGTCGTAGCGCCGCCTTCTTCGGGCGGCGCTACCGTTGTCTGCGCGCGCAGCAGTGCCGCTTCCGCCTCCTTGACCTCTTTAGCCGTCGGCCGCCAGCGGCCATAGCGCACGCGCTCGTAGGCCCAGGTCAGCGTCTCCACTTCCCCCGTCGCCTCCGGCAAGACGCGCCGCAGCCCGGGATCATGCTCCCGCGGCGTCGCCCAGGCGGGCCGAGCGGCTCCCAGGTCCGCGCCGAGCCGCAGGAGCTCCCGATAGATGCGTCGGATCGCCGTCGCTTCTGGCACGGCCCGTTCACCACTCACCCGGCGCAGCCGGCGCAGGCTCAGCAGCGGCCGGAGCAGCCCGGCCAGCATCTCGCGGGCAGACCAGACGGATTCGCGCTCGTCGTCATCCTTCTTCTTCTCGCGGCGGCGCAGGATCACGATCGTCACCGCCATGCCGATGATCAGCAGCGCGAGCAGCCCCAACAGCATCCCCCACCGGGCGCCCTCGATGACCTGAGGATTCATCTCGATCTCACGCAGGCGCCGCAGCAGGTCGTCGAAGAACGCGGGGGACTGCCCGGGCGTGATCACGTCGCGCCGGGGGATGCGCGAGAGCACGGCGATCACGACGCGCACGATGATGCTCGCGACGAAGAACAGCACGATGAAGATCAGCTCGAGGAGTGGGAGGAGCGGCCGCAGCGCGATCCCCAGGTACAGTGAGACATCGGCGGCCGCCAGGCCGGCCATCGTGCTGGCGGTGAACAGGATGACCCCGACGATGCCGATCATCAGCAGCAGCCACACGCGCCCGGGCACCTGCGCCCGATCATCGGCACGGGCGCGATCCCAGATGGTCGCCAGCCGCGCCAGCGCCAGGGCGGACAGTCCCAGGAAAAAGAACGCCAGCATCGAGCCCGGCAACTCACCGCCGGCGGCCGCGAATCCCTGCGTATCGCTGTAGATCGCCGCGGCCGCCAGGTAGAGCACCACCATCGCCACGCCGGTCTTGTACGCCTGCTCGACCTCGATCGCGCCCACATCGCGGATGCCGAGCACCAACCCGCGCCACCACAGGAGGGTCGCGGCAAATGCGGCGGCCACGGGTCGGGGCACCTCGGGCAGGACGTCGTGGGTGGCGCGCAGCAGGGCACCCATCCACGACGGGTGCCAGAGGGGCACATCAGGATAGTATTGCTGGTGAATCGCCGCCAGGCCCACAAGCATCCCCGCTCCCACCAGCAGCAGGCGTGCGCGCCGCAGGGGCCCGGCGCGGCCCACCACCGGGCGGGCCAAGACTTGTGCCCCGATCAGGAGCGCCAGCGCCCAGCCCGGGCGCAGGAGGGGCTCGCTCGCACCATAGAGCCCGCCGCCGATCACGACGATCCACGGATACAGCCAGCAGAACTCCATTGTCGCCCGGATCACCGGGAGCACGCGCTGTACGGTGTCCCACACGTCCATGGGCGCGGCCGCGACTGCCGGTGCCTGCCGATCAGACGAGGTGGATCTCGTCCATCGCACGCCAGCCCACCTCCTCTCGCACGCGGAAGACCGGCATGCTGAGCGCCGGGGCTTCCACCTGATCGCCGATGAGCACAATCACCACGGTGTGACCGGCCGCGCGCAGGCGCTCGATCCCCACCCGCAGCGGCGGATCATTGACGGCGGTAACCACCACGGCGGTCGTCCCCCACGGCAGCGCGCTCGCCTCGAGGTACATCAGGTCGCCGAGCGGCATGACGGGGGTCGGGAAGACCTTGGCCAGGGCTTCGAGGACCTCCGCCAGGTGCGCCGCGCCGAGCGCCGGCGCAATCCGCACACGGCGCAGGCCCTCAGGCAGGTACCCGTTGGCAATCAGTCCGACCGGATGACCCTGCTCGTCGGCCCACGCCGCAAACGACGCCGCCACCATGATGTTCAGCTCGAGCAGCGGGCGCACGAATCCGCGGTACTCAGCATACTCGCCGAGCGTGTCCATGTTGAGGAACAGGACGAGTCGGTGGGTTGTCGTCGGCTCGTACTGCCGTGTCTGCAGCGTTCCCACGCGCGCCGTCGCCTTCCAGTGCACCCGGCGGAGCGGATCGGTAGGTCGGTAGTCGCGAATGCCGACCGTCCGCGTCGGATCTTCCAGCAGCGGCCGCGGCGAGCGCGCGTCGCCGAGCGGGTGGAGCGCGGGGATGCCGAGGGCCTCCAGCGGAACAACCCGAGGGTAGACGATCAGATAGTCGGTGCTGGTGATATCGCGGCCGTGTGACGTGATGCCGAAGAGATCACCCGAGCGCACCCGCGCCGGCCCAAGCGGGAAGTACCCCCTGGCCAGGCAGGTGATGGTCACCCGCCGCCGGATGCGCTCGTACCACCGCAGCGAGAACAGGTGCACGAGGTGCTGGCGGCGCTGCCGGACGCTTGGGATGACGCGGCCGCGGCGCGGCAGGACGTCCTCGGGCAGTTCGTCGGTGACCTCGAGCCACGACAAGGGCAAGAACTTGCGGTTGGTGATCTCGAGCGTCAGCGTGATGTCCTCACCGTAGAACGCACGCCGCGGTGTGAAGGTACGACGGAACTCGACACGATCGAGGCAGTGGCGATGCGAGAGGTACGAGGTCCCGGCGCCGAGCAGCAGGACCGCACCGACGAGGAACGGGCCGCCCCCGTGCACGGCCAGACCAAGGACGAGCAGCAGGACCCCGACGACCACCCAGCCTTGCGAGAACATCGTCGTCCGACGCGGTGGCCCTCAACCCCACAGGGCCGGCTTCGTGACCATCAGGAACACAATCACGACAACCAGCACAGCCATCACGATCCCCAGTCGAAGGCCGCGGCGCGCGAGCTGCTGATACGCGGGGGCGTCGGGCCCACCGCTCTCCAGCGCCGCGATCTGCTTTCGTAAGACGGGAGAATACCCCCGCAGACCAACCACCGCAACGACCGCGTAGAGGATGAGACCGGCGAGCACCCATGGCGTCGTCCAGGCAATTCTACGAACGTAGAGCATCGCCAGCCCCGTGATCAACAGCAGCACGTAGGACGGGTTGGCGATGCGATCGTCGAGCATCTTCACGCCCCGCAGCGCAAACGCGAGCTGCCGCGGCTCACGGGCCGCCCACCCGATCCACATCCCATAGGTGAGGTTCGAGCCGATCGCGGCGATGGCCAGCAGCACGTGCAGGAACCTCAAGAAATCGTACATGGTCAACAGCGCCTCCTTCTAGTGGCGGGCGTCGCGCTCCACCGGCGCGGGCACGGTGCGCAGGACCTCGTCCGCGATCTCGGCGGCCGTTCGGTCGCGCAGCCGCGCGCCGCTGCTGATCACGAGGCGGTGCCCCAGCACCGCCGGCGCCATCGTCTTGATGTCATCGGGCAGGACAAAGGTCTGCTCGTGGATAGCGGCCAGGGCCTGCGCCGTGCGGGCCAGGTGCAGGGTCCCGCGCGGGCTCAGGCCGAGCTCGATCTCGGGGTGGGAACGCGTCGCCCGGGCGATCGCAATGACATAGGCTTCGATGGCCGGACTGACGTGGACGGCCCGGACCGCCGCCTGCATCGCCAGCACTTCGGCAGGCGACGTCACGGGCTCGAGGTCGGTCAGCGGCTGGCCCACCTTGTAGCGCCGCACAATCTCTTGCTCGTCGCCCGCGGAAGGATAACCGAGGACCAGTCGGATCAGAAACCGATCGAGTTGGGCCTCGGGCAGGGGAAACGTCCCCTGTAGTTCCACAGGGTTTTGCGTGGCCATCACGACGAACGGCCTCGGGATCGCCCGCGACTCGCCCTCCACGGTGACCTGGTGCTCCTCCATGCTCTCGAGCAGCGCGGACTGCGTCCGCGGCGTGGCCCGGTTGATCTCGTCGGCCAGGACAATCTGCGCAAACACCGGACCCGGCCGGAAGTCAAACGTCTGTGTCCTCTGGTTGAAGTACTCGAGACCCGTGATGTCCGACGGCAGGAGGTCCGGCGTGCACTGGATCCGGCGGAAGGTGCAGCCCAGGGACCGGGCCAGCGCCTTGGCGAGCATGGTCTTTCCAATGCCGGGCACGTCCTCGATGAGGATGTGGCCCTCGCACAGGATCGCCACCAGCGCCTGCTCGATCACCGCGGTCTTGCCCACGATCACCCGCTCGACGTTCGCGCACAGGCGCCGGGCCACAGACGCGACGGTCATCGCGACGTCCATGCGAGCGGCTTCGGCACCCCTTGCGGCGGCCCCTCCCCTGGCGCGTCTACGGAGTGGCCCGCACGGGCAGGAGCCCTTTGGCAGGATTGGGTGGATTTCCATGGCGATAACCGAACCCTCAGCCCAGCGGCCTGATCTGGCGGCAGGCGATGCGCGCAGCCGCGCCCTCCTCGATGCCATCCCGGACCTCGTCCTGCGGGTGCGTCGGGACGGCACCATTGTTGATTACAAGGCCGACCGCGAGATCGATTTCGCCCTGCCGCCGAGCCTGCTCAAGGGGAAGAGGCTGCACGACGTGCTGCCCAACATGGCGGAACCGTCGATGCAGTGCATCGAGCGGGCGTTGCGAACGGGCAAGGTTCAGGTTCAGGAGTATCAAACTCTCGTCGGCGGCCGGCTGCGCGACCGAGAGGCACGGGTCGTCGCGAGCGGGTCGGATGAAGTGGTCGCGATCATCCGTGACGTCACCGAGCAGCGTGAAGCGCAGCGCATGAAGGACCACTTCGTGTCCATGGTCAGCCACGAACTCCGGACGCCGCTCACCGCGATCCACGGCGCCCTCGCCCTCCTCACGGAGGGGGTCCTCGGCGAGATCCCCGAACGGGCCCGCCAGATGCTCACCATCGCGACCGTGAATACGGAGCGTCTGATCCGCCTCACAAACGACATCATTGACGTTCAGCGCATCCGGCTCGGCAAGTTCGAGATCGTGAAGGGCGCCTGCAACACGGTGGATCTGCTGGCACAGGCCGTGGATGCGATGCGCCTATTGGCCGCGAGGGCCGGGGTGACGCTCGACTCTTCGCCACAGGCGGTTCCCCTGGTCGCCGACGGTGATCGGATCGTGCAGGTCTTCATGAACCTCCTGGGCAACGCGATCCGCTATTCGCCGCCGGGCGCGGCGGTGACCGCGACCGCCGCCCGGCGGGGCGACCGTATTGTCTTTCAAGTGAAGGACCGCGGCCCGGGGATTCCGGTCTACAATCTGGAGTCCATCTTCGAGGCGTTCCAGCAGGCCGATGCTCCTGACATGCGCTCAAAGGGCGGGATCGGCCTGGGTCTGTACATCTGCCGGAGGATCGTCGAAGCCCACGGCGGCCGGATCTGGGCCGAGAGCGCACCCGGCGACGGGGCGACGTTCAGTTTCACCCTCCCAGTCGGCGATGCGGACGCGGCCCCACAGCCACAGGCCTCGTAGCCCTGCTACTTCTCGGTCTCCGTCAGGCCCTTCACGAACCACCGCTGCATGAGGATCATCACCGCGACCGGCGGCAGCATGGCCATGACGGCCGTCGCCATAATGAGCTGCCAGTCGGTCTGCGCATCGCTGGTTCCAATCATCTTGGTGATGCCGATCACGACGGTGTTCAGCTCACTCCGGGTGGTGATCAGCAACGGCCAGAGGTACTGGTTCCAGCCGTAGATAAACAGGATCACGAACAACGCCGCGATCGTCGTGCTCGAGAGCGGCATGAGGATGCTCCAGAAGAACCGCATGGGCCCGGCCCCATCGATCTTTGCCGCGTCCACCATCTCGTCGGGCACCGTAAGGAAGAACTGCCGAAAGATGAGCGTCGCGGTCGCCGACGCGATCAGCGGAATGGTCAGCCCCGGGACGGTGTTGATCATGCCGAGGTCCGAGACCACCTTGTACGTCGGTATGATGCGCACTTCGACCGGGAGCATCAGCGTGACAAAGATCATCCAGAAGAAAAACATACGCAGCGGAAAGGCAAAAAACGCCACGGCGAACGCTGAGAGAATCGAGATGGCGATCTTCCCGGTGGCGATGGTGAGCGCCATGATCAGGCTGTTCGTCATCATCCGCCGGACGGGCGTGCCCCGCACTCGCTCACCCTGACCTGACTCCCACGCCCGCGTGTAGTTCTCGATCGCGTGCGGGCCCGGTCGCAGCGAGAGCTCCCCCCGAGCGATGGTCCCCAGGTCGTGGGTCGAGCCGATGATCGCCATGTAGACTGGGAAGACAAACGTCGCGACCCCGGCGATGAGCACGAGGTGCGCCAGCCAGTGGGTGCGACGCAGCGCGCCCATCAATAGTGCACCCGACGCTCGACGTAGCGGAACTGTATGGCCGTCAAGGTGACGACGACGAGCAGCAGGATCACCGACTGCGCGGAGGAGCCACCCAGGTCGAGGTTGACGACGCCGTCCACGTAGACCTTGTAGATCAACGTCTCGGTCGCCTTGCCGGGCCCCCCACGTGTCAGCGCGTGAATGACCCCAAACGTATCGAAGAACGCATAGATGACGTTGACCAACAGCAGGAAGAACGTCGTCGGTGAGAGCAGCGGAAAGACGATCTTCCAGAAGCGGTGCCGACCCCCCGCACCGTCGACCGACGCCGCCTCGAGCACGGACTTGGGGATCGACTGCAAGCCCGCCAGGAAGAAGATGAAATTGTAGCTCACCTGTTTCCAGGCGGCGGCGATGATGATCAGGATCACCGCGTGCACACCGTTCAGCGAGAAGTCCCAGTGCAGCCCCATCCGCACCAGCACGCGCCCCACGATGCCGATCGCCGGGTGAAAGATAAACAGCCACAGCGCCGCCGCCACGGCGGGGGCCACCGCGTAGGGCCACATGAGCAGCGTCGTATAGACACCGGCCCCACGGATCTGCTGGTCGGCGGTGACCGCCAGCAGCAGACCGGTGAGCAGGGCCACGCCGATGACGGCCCCGGAGAAGAGCACCGTAATGCCCACCGCCCCCCGATACGCCGGATCGCCGAGCACGTGGGCGAAGTTCTCAAACCAGACAAACTCAGTGCGCAGCCCGAACGGATCCTGGCGGAACAGCGACTGATAGATCGCCTGGCCGGCCGGCCAGAAGAAAAAGACCAGCGTGATGGCCAACTGCGGTGCCACCAGGACGTAGGGCAAGAGCTTGTTGTCGAAGATCGCGCGGCGGGTCATGGGGCGGTACGCGTTACCTCCAAAGAGACACCCGAGCCCGGCTCCGCCGCGATTGCGACACAGCCGGGCTCATCGTGACGGGCATACGCCGTTGTCCGCTACTGGGTCACCGCCGTCCTCTGAAACCGGCGGAGGATCTCATTGCCCCGCTGTACGGCGGCATCCATCGCCTGCTTGGCCGTCTGCTGGCCCTGGAACGCCTTCTCCCACTCCTCGTAGACGACCACGCGGATCTCGGGCATGTTGCCCAGACGCAGCCCCTTCGAGTTCTTGCTGGGAAGGGTCCGCGTCAGCTGCTTGTAGGGGATGTCGGTGCCAGGATTCTGCTCGTAGTAGCCCATCGACTGGACCTGCTGAATGGCCGGGAAGGTGATCGGCAGAAAGCCGGTCTCGATGTGCCACTTGGCCGCGACCTCCGGCCGTCCGAGGAACTTGAAGAACTCGGCCACCGCGCGATACTCCTCCTTGGTGCGCCTCGGCGAGGTCATGACCCAGAATGACGCGCCGCCGATGATGGAATTCTTGGGCGCGCCTTTCACGTCTTCGTAGTAGGGCAGGAAGGCCGTGCCCCACCCGAACCGCGCCTCGCGGACGATGCGCCCACGCAGGCCCGACGAGCCGTGGATGATCGCGCACTCGCCCGAGGGGAAGAGCGCGTCGCCGGCGGCGTCGCGGCCGCCGTACTTGAAGGACCCTTCCTTCAACATGTCCATCATGAACTGCACGTGCCGGACATGCAGCGGGCTGTTGATCGTCAACTCGGTGTCGAACCCCTCAAAGCCGTTGGTCTTTGTGGCCAGCGGCACGTCGTGGATCGCGCTGAAGTTCTCGAGCTGCGTCCAGGTGGGCCAGGCATACGTGAACCCGCAGGGCGCGGCGTTGGCCGCGCGGATCCGCTGGGCGGCGGCGCGCAACTCGTTCCAGGTCTTCGGCGGCTGGTCGGGGTTCAGGCCCGCGCGCCGGAAGGCGTCCTTGTTCCAGAACATGACCGTCGTCGAGGAGTTGAACGGCATCGAGATCAGCTTGCCGTCCGCTGTGCTGTAGTAGCTGCGGATCGCCGGGAGGTAGATGCTGGCGTCGAACGGGACCCCGGCTTCCTTCATGAGTTCGTGGACCGGCTTGATCGCGCCCTTGGCCGCCATCATCGTCGCCGTGCCGACCTCGAACATCTGGACGATGTGTGGCGCGTTGCCGGCGCGGAACGCGGCGATGGCAGCGACCATCGTCTCGGGGTAGGAGCCCTTGTACGACGCGTTGACTCGGTACTGGCTCTGCGCGTTGTTGAAGTCGGCCGCGAACCCCTCGAGGATACCGCCTCCCGGCTGCCCGAGGCCGTGCCAGAATTCGATGGTGACGCGCTGACCGGGCGCCTGCGCCATCAGCGACGCAGCGGGGACCTGGCCGGCGCCCTGGCCAGGTGTGAAGACGGCGGCGATCACCAGGATCGCGGCCGCGGCAGTCAAGACTTTGGTGTTCATCGGAACCCCTCCCAGAACGTGCGCCGGTGCACCCTGG
>Ga0187893_10001636_pt1 | contig 52904 bp, 40 predicted proteins | sample MA1701074metaG_FD_139574 | JGI IMG/M metagenome (GOLD analysis project Ga0187893, IMG submission 139574) | White microbial mat communities from a basaltic lava cave in the Kipuka Kanohina Cave System on the Island of Hawaii, USA - MA170107-4 metaG ... | reverse complement strand
TGATGCGCATCGTCTTGTTTCGCGTGGCGGTGCGAATCGTCACCTTCACGCCGGGCAGCCAGCGGACCCGGGCGCGCGCGTCGCCGAACGCCCGGTACAACCGGGGCAGTGGCACCGCGAAGGAGGTCCCACCATGCGCTCGGCCGGCCCCGGCCCCGACACGCGGCTCGCCGGACTGCGGGCCGTGCCGAGGATGACGCCTTACGGGACGCACGCCATGAGCCAAGGAGTGAAGATGCTCGATTTCGACCACCCGCTGTTCCAGCTCGTGCAGCAGGGTCGGCGTACTGGCGCAGCCCTCCGACGAACAGGGACCGCTCGCACCCCAGCGTCTCAGCAACGAGCCGATGCCGCAGCCTGAAGCGCTGCCACTTCAAACGGCGTGAGTTGAACGCGAGTGAGCCGAGCGCGGCGGTGAGGCTCGGCGGTCGTCAGGTCGGACTCCAGCGCGCGAGGCCGTATCGGCCGGGCGGCCCGGTCATCGGTCACGTCGTGAGTCCTACGACGTAGGCCCCGGGGCCGACTTGCCGGCGTCGAAGTCTCCAGAGTGCTTGACCGTTTCGATCATGCGGCGGGTGAACGCGGACGGTCGCACGCCGAACTCGCGCTCCAGCCGCTCGGTGAACTCGTCGTAGGCCCGCAGGGCGGCGGCGCGGTCGCCCACGCGGGTCAACACGGAAACCAGCTCGCAAAGCGCGGCTTCATCGTCGGGGGTGAACCTGGCCGCGCGGCGAGCCCACCGGACCGCCTCGCTGGCCTGGCCGCGGGCGGCGGCCGTTTCCGCGAGGCTCCAGGCGGCCTGCGCGGCAACGTCGCGGAGCCGGGCGCGCTCGCGCTCGAGCCAGCGCTCGAACTCGGGGGCCTCGGCCACGAAGAAGCCTTCCAGCAGGTCCCCGCGGTACAGCTCGAGGGCGTCGGCCGGCCTCCCCTCGGCGACGGCGCGCTCGAAGGCCGCAGCGTCGCACCACAGGTGATCCGGCGCGACCGCCAGCTCCTCGTCGCCCCGGGCGACGAGCACGTCCGCGCCGAGCGACCGGCGCAGCATGTGCACCGCCTTACGGAGCGACTGGCGTGCGTGAGGTTGATCCAGCGCCGGCCAGAACACGCCCAGGAGGGTGTCGCGGCGGTGGAAGCCGCGCTGCGCGGCGACGGCGAGAAACAGGAGCAGAGCGAGACGCTTCGGCTGGGTGAGAACGGCTTGGATCTCACGTCCATCCGAGGCGACCAGGCTCGCGGACCCGAAAGCCCGCAACTCGATCATGGCACCCCAGTCCGGCCCGTAACGCGCCGGTCACGGCCAGGCAACGCCCGGGCCCTAATAGGTCTTCCAGGGCGCGCATAAGCGTACCGTCAGTTGGCTGGGGTCGCAACACGGTGGGTGGGGGTGATCAAGGGCTGAGTCCGATGATGAGCGCAACGCAATCCGTACCCTGCGCTGCTGTCCGGCTACTCCGATTCCTCGTGAGGGTCCAGCGATCGCGGGGCTCATTGCCAACCGATCACGCACTCATGATCGCTGTGCTACGCCGTTGTCTAGAACTCATCTCATAAATGTTGGAGGCCGGCTCGGTAAGCCATAGATTGGGGCGCTGGTCGGTGGTGAACCCTCGCCCTTGGGGTGGCCATGGACCTGACCGAAAAGCAGTGGGCGGTGCTCGCGCCGTTGCTGCCGAAGCCCCGTCTGCGGAAGGATCGCCGCGGCCGTCCGTGGCGCGATCCGCGCGATGTGATGAACGGGATGCTACGGGCACGACTGGTTCGTGATTCCCGTGCCCCTCGTCGTGGGCTCGCTCTTCCGTGTACGCGCGTGCCGCGTGCGCGACACCTTCGGCGTAGAATCAACGGTCGGCCCTTCGCGCGACGCCGGTGGCGTGCCGTGGGTCGGTGTTCCAGCTGTCGACTGCCCCCGGCGAGCCCGACTACCTGCGCGACCTCTTCTTCCTCGCGCCCACGCTGCCCCTGCCGCTCCCCGGCGATGCCATCGAGCAGGTCGCCCTGTTCCGCGACGAGATGGCCAACCTGTGCCGGGGTGTCGAACGTCGCGTGCAGGGTCCCGCCGGCGCGACCGTGGACCGCTACCTCGAAGCCAGCCGCACGCCCGTCCACCAGCGCCTGGTGGACCCTCCGCCCGACGCGCGCCTCATCTACCGCCTCGCCTCGCCCGTCCCCGAGCACTGGATCCCCTTTGTGCCCGTGCCGGCTGTCGTGGGCGGGGATCCCGCCGGCGTCCAGCTCGAGCGACGGGTCCTGCTCCGCTTCGACGCGGCCGGCGCCTCGCGCGCCGTGCACCCGCGCGGGCTGCTGCTCCGTTCGGACGTGTCGGTGTCTCCCGACGCGGAGCCGCCCCTACGCCTGCACGAAGAGGAGGTCCCACGCGAAGGCGCGATCGTGGAGCGCGCGTTCCAGTACGCGCGGCGGTCGCGGGGCGAGTCGTTCCTCTGGTTAGGCCGTGAGAAGCGGGTGGGCGCCGGTGAGGGGGCAAGCCTGCTGCGCCACGACATCGCGGGGCGCATTGGAGGAGCCTGAGCCTTGTGTTGCCCCGGCCCATGACCACGGCGTCGAGTAGACCAGTGATCGGGAAGCGGCGTCACAGAGTGCCGGACAGGATCGGGTTGTAGGCCTCTCTGGTGGGTCCCGCGATCGACGGAGAGAGAATGAGCGAGATCGGAGTCGTGCGGGAAGCACTCAAAGGCGAGTATGAAGTCTTCGAGGAACTCGGCCGCGGTGGGATGGGCATCGTGTTCCGCGCGCGCGACAAGCGCTTGATCGCGACGTTGTCATCAAGGTTCTGTCGCCCTCTCTAGCCGTCGATAGGGAGTTCGCCGAGCGGTTCCAGCGGGAGGCGTGGACGGGGCGCGAAGCTTGACCACCCAGGGGTCATCCCGATCTATCGGACCGGCCGTGGGGGCGTGATTGGTTCTCGTGTGGGCCTAACGAGCCGCTGCAGCCGCCGAGCGGCACGGTCGCCCGGGGTATTTGGAAGACTGCGGGTCGCCGCTCCCGGCTGAGCAGTGCCTTGGGGGCAAGTATTCTCTACCTCAGGTCAAGCATGTCTTTACCAAACGGACCGGACGCCTGGCTGACCCGGATTCCACGGCCGGGGGAGACGTGCGTTTTCTCCCATGGTGGTTTCTCGCCGTGGTCCTATGGGGATCCCTTGCCTCGTTGGAAGCGGGACGCGCTGCTGTTTGACCGCGTTTACGTCCCTTGTCGTGATCCTAACAAGCCTCCTGACCTGCCTCTCGAGTTGACCTTTGGGATCGCACGGGTCGACGACGATCTAACGCTTTACGTGAATTCTCTTTCATGGGCCCTGGCCCAAGCGTCCGCCCCTGGGTCGGATCCCGAAGAATTGTTCGGGGCTGAATCGCTGGACTTCGACTTGCAGTTGTCTCGCAGGTACGTAGATGCCGGCATAATGGCCGAGTGGACGTATGCTTCGACTAGACCATATCTTCGGAGGTTCACGGAAGGCGAACGGATCGCCTATGAAGGAGCACTGAACAACATACCGCTTGTAACCGCAAGCGAAGTGTCGTGGGAGCAGATCATTTCCTTTCGAAAAGACCAGGAGGCAGTCCGAAAGTACCGCGATCTCCGTCTGTGGTTGCGGTCAGGGCTTGGTGCTGAGTCGGTCCTGCACGCCAGCGACATCATCGGACAGAAGATCGAGAACTATCGCTGGGCTATCAGGAAACACGGTTTGCAAACATCCATCGGCACATTCAAGCAGGTATTCGATTGGAAGGCGTCTCCGCTCACGCTCGCTGCGGCCGGAGGCGCCGGGCTAGTCGGAGGCCCCATCTGGGGAACCATTGTCGGGGGACTGGCCATCGCAGCTCAAGTCGGCGCGTGGATCGCCGAGCGAAATCTCAAGTCTGAAGAGGTGCGCCGCGGACCGGATCGAGAAGTTGCAATCCTATATGACATCCAGGAGAAACTCGGCAAGTGACGCTTGCGGGAAAGCGTTGGAACGGTCCTGTTGTGCTGGTTCAACGCTCTCAGCGGGGGCCGCACCCTCCCCCCCGGGGAACGCCGGGGTCACGCCCAGGCAACTGCTCGCCGCGATACTCCTGCTGGTGCCGGCCGAGTAGTCAACCAGCAACGGGAGTGACACGCTGCCGGCCGAGACTGCGCTCCCGCCAGTCTATTGAGAGGTTGTCATGTCGAAGGTCCCGGCGCTTCTGATACTCACCGCTGCGGGCACCGCGTTCCTGGTGGGAGGCTGCGTGCCGGGCGAGTCAAAACCGGCCGCGCAGCAGCGACCGCCTGCGCAGCAGAGCCTCGACTCGCTCGCCTCTTGGCGCTACGCGATGAGCGGGGAGTTTTACCACGGACTGCGGGCGTTCGTGTTCCGGCCCGACGAGCCCGGACCGCTCGCCGTGGGCACCCGTGCGCTCGCGATCCTCTCCGCCGGTCAAGCCAAGACGGTGGACACCGCGGGCGATGCCGCGGCGCTGACGGTGGCCCCGAACGGCTCCCACGTGGGCCGCATGCGCCTGGACCACGACGTGGTCGCCAGCTTCCAGTTGGTGGCGCTGGCCGGGGCCCCCGTGTGGATTCACGACGCCCGCGGCCACCACTACTACCAGATCGGCCCGGACGCCCGGCTCGTCGTGGGCCTCAGCTCGAACATCGCCCACCCGGGCAAGCCGGGCTCGGTGGGCACCTTTGTATTCTACGACCGCCGCGGCATAGAAACAGGCCGATTCGGGTGCTCCCTCCCGGGCGCGGCGGAGATTGCCCCGGATGGCGCGGCGGTGCTCATCGAGTGCCGCGACTCCGCCCTCGTGCTGCTCGATTCCCGCGCTCGGGTGCTCGCCTCGCTCACAGGATCATTTCGAAACGCCCGCACCGCAGCGGGCGGTCGGGTGCTCGTCGCTGTTCCCGTCGGAAAGCCGCGCAGCGTGCTCGTGGGCGGCGCTGGGGGGGAGAGCCGTACCATCGAGCTCGCCGACCCCGTGCGCCAGCTGGCGGTGACACCGGACGGCAGCCTGGTGGTCGCTGGGGCGGGCGGGACGATCTACGGTTTGCGCCCCGACGCCGCCGCGCCCCGCTGGCGGGCGACACTCGAGGGACCCGCTCCGCTCGTGACATCCCTAGCCGTGAGCCCGAAAGGCCTCGTCGCGGTGGGCGCGGTGCTGGACGGCGCCCCGGCGGTCGCCGGCGCGCCGGGGCCGCGCGCCGCGCTTGCGGCGCTGGTGCGCGAGGGACAGGTGGTACGCACGGTGCGCTTCGAGATGGAGCGCGCCAATGCCTGGGTGCCGTCGGTGGCGCTCGATCCCGCCGAGCGGTGGCTGCTCGTGTGGGACCCCGCGACGGTGTGGAGCGTCGACCTCGCTCGCTGGCTTGGGCGTTAGGAGGAGACGGCATGATCACGGTATTGCGGCGCACCGCGGGTGCCCTCGCGTTGGTCCTCGGAGCGGGGTGCGTCCAGGGCAACATCTGGCCGGTCGAGGACACGAGCGTGGGTCACGCGGTTGGCAACTCCTCACGTGAGTTCCAGCAGTACGGGGCGGGCGCGCCCTACTACCATGGGGGAATCGACGTGCGTGAGCCGCCCGCGCCCGGCGGCCCGTGGCTCCGCTCGGTCGACAGCGGTACGGTCGCCGTTTCCTACAACCCCAACCCCATCTACCATGGGGTCACGATCACGACCGTGGCCACGACGCAGTTCGGCTACTGGCACGTGGACTCAGCCAGCATCACGCCTGCGGTGCTGAATGCGTGGCTGAATGGCACCGTGCTTCCCCGCGACGTTCGCATGGGCCAGATCGTCACCTGGCCGTCCTGCGGCTTCCATCACGTGCATTTCTTCCGGCAGCGGCCCGATGGTGAGACGGACCCGATGGTCTTCGTCGTGCCCCGCAACGAGGCGGCGCGGCCCACCATCAACGGGGTGTTCTTCGCCCAGAACACGAGCGACACCTACTTCGGCGGGGGGATTCCCGCCGTGTCGGGCGACGTAGACATCGTGGCTGAGATATCCGATTCGATCTTCACGACGGCGCACCTCACGGGCGCATACAACGTGCGCTACAAGATCCAGCGCCGCCGCCGGATCTTCATTGTCACCTGGTGGCAGACCGTCGCCCGCGTGGATTCGATCTTCCCCCGCATCTACCGTCCCGCCGGGGCGACCGCCGCCGTGGTCTTTCAAACCGCCGCGCCGCGCGCCTCCAGCAGTAACTATTGCGGGACCGAGGTCTACTACTACGTGGTCACGAACGGCGTCGAGTCTGGATACAACGACGCAAACGGTTTCTGGGATACCGACGGGGGGGGCTTCCCGAACGGCCGCTACCGAGTGCGCGTCACGGCGCGGGACGCCCGCGGCAACAAGACCGAGTTCAAGCAGCGGCTTGACGTCGCGAACTAGGGGACGGCGGGTGCGCCGGTGAGCCGGTCGGTTCCGGCCAGAGCATCGCGAGGAGGCTGTCCCGGCGGAGCACGACCCCTCCACTGCACGCGGAGCCGGAACGTTGGGGTCACGTCGAGGCAACGGCCCGGACGTAGTACTCCTCCACGACGCGCCTAAGGTCCCCGCTGTTTGGCGGGGGTCAGAACTCGGGCGCGCGGGCAACTGAAGGCGACGGCGTCATGAGCGTCACGCAGTTCGATCTCGAGTCTGCGACGAGAGCGCACAGGTTGGCCGGAGGGGCCGTGGGGTCGCGGTGGTCCTCGTCGGGTGAGCGTGTGCTGGGTCCGTGCGTGTGGCCGCGCCGGCGGCTGATTCTGGTCATCGGCCTTACCTCCGTGCTCGTTGCAGGGCGGTTGCGAGACGTTGTGGCTCAGGACGTTTCCTGCGAGCTCAGCCCGGTCCCGGGTCCCTACGGCTACCAACGCCGAGGCGATCGCTGCGAGGGGCTGTTCCAGCAGCAGGTCGGCGGGACGACGCTGCGCCTCGTCTCGCTCACCGAATCTTTCGAGGCCCTCGGCGACACCACTCGTGCGCCGTTGCTGGTGGCCTGGTCGGTGCCGGGCAACGGCGACGTTTGGCTCCGGGCCCAGGGAATCCGCAAGAAGCTGTACTACCGGATGGACAGCCGCCGTCCCGGGGGGGCCGGCCTCTACCATTGGCCCTCGGACGTGCTAGCAGCGCAAAGGATCAAGCGCGACCACATCGGGATCCTCGGTTGGACTCGCTACGCGCTCGGGGGAATCGACCAGGACGTCTACGTGCCGCTTCGGGTCACGCAGGAGAGCGCCACGGTCCAGTGCGGCACGTACCTGCTCGTACTCGTCCCAGGCGTCAAGCTCGACGAGGTGTACGTCAGCTTGGGTCGTCTGGGTGCGCCCGGTCAGCCGGTGCAGTGGCTCCGCCACAATAAGCCGCTGCTGTACGGCTTCTACCCGGCGGACACTCCGATCAGAGTGCCCGTGCCGGAGCTTGCCGCGCCGGGCTTCTATGAGCTCGAAATCAGTGCGGAGCTTGCCAGCGGCGGTCCTACGGGGATCCCGTCTCGCCGGATCTATCAAGCGGGTGGATTACCTGCCTGCGGTGGCTGGAGCCGATGATCGCCGACGTCTTCATCAGCTATGCGAGCGAAGATCACGCGAGAGCCGCGGCCGTGGTCGCCGTGCTGGAGCGACGGGGATGGTCGGTGTGGTGGGACCGGAGGATTCCCACGGGGGAGGACTACCAGCGCTACATCGAGGCGAGGCTCCATGCCGCGCGCTGCGTCATCGTGTTGTGGTCCGCGCACTCCGCGGCGTCACGCTGGGTGCGGGCCGAGGCGAACAGCGCGCTCGAGCGTGGGATTCTCGTCCCCGCATCGATCAACGGGGCCGAGCCGCCGATGCCATTCAACACGATCCAGACTGCGCGCCTGGCGGATTGGGACGGCACCTCGCCCCATCCGGAGCTGGACCGCTTGCTCGCGGGCGTGGCCGTGCGCCTTGGGGCCCGGCCCGTCATGGTGACGGCGCCACAGCGGCCGTCCGGCTCGAGGCACCGGCGGGTAGTGGTGGGGCTCTTGGTCGTGCACGTGGCGGTCGCCCTGGGGTTGGTCTTGATCCGTGTCCGCACGACCGACGTGCGGCTCGAGTTGCATGTAGCCGAGGCTGGTTTCCGGTCGTCGGCACAGCAGCCGCTGATCACGGCCCCGATGCGGGTAGCTACGCTGGGTGCTTCCGGGTTGGCCGCGGTCGACCTGCCGCAGGCCGGAGGAGCGGGCAGCGAGCGCTATGCAGAGCCCAGCCTGCTGCTCACGGCGCTCGGCGAGGGTGTGATCCAGCTCGAGCCGTTTCGTGTGCCCGCGAGCACGCCCCTGGCGCTGCGCGTGACGGACGAGCCAGGGGCATACCGGTTGTCCCTGGAAGGGGCCATCCCAACACTGGAGGCGTCGGTGTTGGGCCCGGTGCGAGTAGTCGTGCCGCGGGTCCTCAAGGAGGACAGGAACTACGCGTACGCGAAGGTGGTCGAGCTGCATACTGACTCGGCGGTGCTCGATCTCGAGTTCGCGGTTCCCGCAGGGCAGGGCGCGAGGCTCGCCGCCCGACTGGCCGCCGGCGACCTGCGCCTCGATCGCATCGAGTGGTTCGACGGCGAGCCCGTTGTGATGTCGACGATCGTGAGCGGCCAACTCTCCTACGTGACGGCCGACAGGGACGGGCAGGCGTTTACGGAGGGGGAGACGCTCCGGTTCAGACGGTCGGAAGGAGAGGTCCAGCTCCTCCGGGTCGCGGGGGGGGATGTGGCGCTGACCTTCGCCGGGCACGTGCGTGGGATGACGGTGGGGTCGGGCGGATCGCAGAGAAGCCTCATGCCGACGTGGCTCGAGTGGCTTAAGGGGCGGCCCGTGCTGTGGATGCTCAAGGACGTCTATCTCGCGCTCCTTGGGCTGACGCTGGCCGCGATTCAGTGGTGGGCACAGGCAGTCGACTTATGGAGGAAGTTGTCGACCCGGGGGCCTGGAGCATGAGGTCCCTGGTCGGTGTCTTGGCACTGTGCGCCGTCATGGCGCGGGGGTCGTCTGCGCAGGAGGCGAAGCGGATCGCGCCCGGGATGACCAAGGCCGAGGTCCACCAGATCCTCGGTGCGCCGACGGTCGTGCGGACCATGGGGGCGCACACCTACTACGTCTATCGCAACGGTTGCGAGAGGGAGTGCGCTACGCAGGACCTAGTCGTCTTCCGGAGCGGCAAGGTGGTCCATGCCGTGCTCCGCGCTCCGGGTCGCGAGTACGCGCGGGCCAGTGCGAAGCAGCCTCCCGCCCAACCGACGGCCGCCGTGGGAACTCCAGTCGATGTCAGGCGCCTCGAACCGCGGCAGGGCGAGCGCGCCGGGATCGTGTCACCCCCGGTATCGTCGCCGCCCCTGCCCGTGGACGATGCTGCGCCGCAGTCTGCGCAAGTCCAGACGGAGGCGCGGGCAGCCGGCCACGTTCCCGACGAAGCGAAGCGGCTGGTGGTTCAGGTCATCGGCCAGTTCCCGGCCAACGAGGCGTTGGAGGTCAATGCAGGGACTGAAGTGGGTGCGGGGATCATTGTGGGTGCGACGTCCAAGAACGTCTTCATCGCAACGGCGCGGCATGTGCTGTCGCAACAGGGCGTGGCGGTGCGCGATGTCTGGGTGGTGTTCCCTGGTGAGCCGAAGGACTCTGTCCGCGCGACGCAACTGCGCGGCAGGCGCGCCGGCCTCGATCTCGCGGTGATCAGCGTGCCGCTCGCGTCGGCGAGCGCGCTCAAGGCGGGGCTGCCCGCGTTCGACCGTAGAGGCGATGTGCGGTCTCTCAAGAGCGGCACTCCGGTGACAGCCGTCGGCTGCCCGCAAGGAGTCTGCTGGGAGGCCCCTTCGTCGCCCGACCGGGTGCTCGGCGTCGATCTACAGGGGATCATCTTCCAGACGAGCTTCATCGCGCCGGGGAGCTCGGGTGGCGCGCTGTTCAACGAGTGGTGGGAGGTCGTAGGGCTGGTTACCGAGGAGCAGCCCCCCCGCGGAGAAGCGATTGCGATCGACCGGGTGGTGGATCAGGTCCGGCATTGGGGATACCCCGTTGACTTGAAGAAGACGGCGGTGCCGCGGGGCGGGTATCGCACCAGCGTCGGGGCGGCGCTGCTCGCACCGAGTCCCGCGGTGGATGACCGCCCGCCCAGTGGCCGGCTGACGCTGGCGAGTCGCCCCATCCCACAGGTGAGCTGGCACTGTGGGCTGCTTCGTCTAGCGCCGGAGAACCTGGCAGTCACGGCGGGAATGGCAGGGGTTGGGCTGCACCTCAAGAAGGGGCGGTTCGCGTTGCACCCCTTTGTCGAGGCCGGCTTTGGCCACATCGAGGGTCAATTCGACATCGGGGGTTACTACGTAGCCACGGCTGGGGACACCAGCTACGTACCAGTCTACAATCGAGTTGAAAGCGATGGGCTTGGCGTTGGTGGCGGAGCGGCCGTTGAGATTACGGTGTTTCCGCGAACGATCCTCGAGGTGGTCACGGGCTACTGGAGCTTCACGAGGCCTGAGAACGCGCCGCAGCTAAACGAGCTGTTTGTCGGCGCTGGATTGCGAGTGGGTCTATGAGGCTTTCTACACGGTGGGCCTCCGTGGTCCTCGGGACGCTCCCGGCGGCCTGTCTCACCGAGTTTCCCGATGAGCCAGCGAGGACTGTCACGATCCGGACCGTGGACTGGCGAACGGAACTTGCCGTGACGGACGTGGACACGCTCGAAATCGAAGTGAAGCTTCCGGATTCGGATACGCTCGTCACGGCGCTGCGAGTAAAGTGGCAGTCGAGCGATGACGCGGTTCTCAGACTCCTTCAGCTTCAACCGCCTGCCGGAGCCAGTCGCGAGGATACGCTGGCGACACAGCGTAGGGCGGAGGTGACGGGGCGCGCTGGGGGACTGGTGGTAGTGTCGGCCCTGATTCAGGGAGGCGGGGCGTTCGAACCAGAGACCATCAGTGGCACCATTCGGGTCACGCAGAAGTGGGTATCGGTGAGCGCAGGATACCAGCACTCGTGCGGGACCACTGTTGATTCCGCCGCGTTCTGCTGGGGCACGGGGCTGATCGGGAACGGCTCGACCCGGGGCAGTCCGACCCCAAGCCGAGTGATCGGTGAACTGAAGTTCGAGTCGGTAGCCGCGGGCGATGGTCACACGTGCGGCACGCTGGTTGACGGTCGGGTCTACTGCTGGGGCCTCAACCCGTATGGCGCGATCGGTGACGGTATGCCCGATGACCAGCTTACGCCTGTACCGGTCTCTCTCGGACGCACGTTCCGGTCGGTCAACGCTGGGCAGGGCTACGTTTGCGGAGTCACGACGGACGCGACGGGCTTCTGCTGGGGAGATAACGTCGCTTGGCAGCTCGGTGATGGCGGTCTGGTTGGACCGCGACCCTTCCCTTCTTTTGAGGACTGCGGGTTCCTGGCTCCGAATCTTTGCAGCCGTAGGCCGAGACCGATACAGAACCGAAGTCGTCAGGCTCTACCGCTTCTGGCCGTGGGCCCTGGAGTGAGCCACACATGCGCGGTCCTGATCGGCGGCGACGCCGTCTGCTGGGGGACCGGGTCCAAGGAGTTGGGGAGCGACACGCCCGTCAAGACGGACAGTACCGTACAGGGCGAGCCTATCGTCAACGTGATGGGCGGGCCCAAGCTGGCGTCCCTAAGTGCCGGGCGGTCCCATAACTGCGGTATCGCGACGCTGGAACGTCAAGCGTACTGCTGGGGCTTCAATTCCTACGGCCAGTTGGGCAGACGGTCACCCGCGTCCACTGCCACCCCTCTGCCAGTGTCGGACGAACGCCGGTTCCTTCGAGTCAGCGCGGGTGAGAAAAGCACGTGCGGGATCAGCGCTGCCGACTCCGCCGCTTACTGTTGGGGCTCGAATGAATACGGGCAGCTTGGGACGACGCAGGTGATCGAAAGGTGCGGCACGGTCAGCTGCAGCATGAGCCCTATCAAGGTCCAGCTGCCAGACAACCCGAAGCTCGTATCTGTGAGCGTCGGTCCGAAACACGGCTGCGCCGTGACCGTGGCTGGCGTGGCCTACTGCTGGGGTGAAGCCGCGGGGGGCAAACTGGGCAACGATTCAATACCGGATAGCCCTACGCTGGTGAACCCGATACGCGTCTCGGAGCCTGATTGAGGAGATACGTTCTCAAGCTGACCGTCGTCGTTCGGCGCACAGACTATGGGAGGCGCTGATGACTAGGCACCTGGAGCAACGGCTCAGGGCAGTCGTTACTCCCCTGTATGGCGCGTTGCTTGCGGCGGCGATTCTGGTAGCACCTTCCGATGCGCAAACGCCGCTGCCTATTGGCGAAACCGCTGCCTGGGGGTCAGCGGGCTTTGTTCACGTCGGGTCCCCCAACGTCGTTGTGGAACTGCCGTCAGGTTGTGCGATCACACTCGACGGTATCTTCAATTTTGACTGGAGCACGGCAAGCTGCGCCCCGGTGAGCGCCGACCCGGTCACAATGACAGGACCGCCGAGCATAACGGCGGGGAAGCTGGCCATATCGCACCATGCGCATCCGGATCCCGGACCGCCGTTTGACACGTTGTACGTATTCATCGGGGTGACTGGCGACAACACGGGCACTGACGGTGGGGACGATAACGTAGTGGTAATGCTTGACACCAAACATGACGGTATCCTCGGCATGACCGATGACCGCGGGATTCGCTTTAAGCGCGATACAAATGTCGACAGCGTCAGCGGCAATCCAGAAACACCCACTTCCCTCGGATCTTTTACCGGCACTAACTGCACGCCAAGCCGGAGAATCTGCATCCTAACGACCGGTGCACAGTGGAGCATCGAAGCCAAGCTCCTTCCATCGGATTTTGGGCTAAAGGCCTTTGCCGGCACCGTCGGCGCCGTCGTTGTATTGAGGGACAACAGTGTTGGTACAATCCCTCACTGGCCGTCTGGCGCGACTGCGTCTCCGAGCACCTGGGCGGATCTCAAGCTGGGCAATCCAGTGGATCTCATGCTGGTGCTCGATCTATCGGGCAGCATGTTGTCTCCTGCTTGTTCCCCAACATGCGATCCGAAGATCGACGTACTGAAGCAGGCTGTGGAGTTGTTCGTCCAGTTGTTCGACGCGGTGGCGGTGCCAGCCGACCACATCAGCGTGAGGTACTTCAAGACGACCATTGATCAGTTTCCTGCCACGGGCGAGTTAGTGGCGGTGTTGGATAATGCTTCCGCCGTCATCGCTGACGTTAATGCCCGAAGCGCGAGCAACCTGACTGCAATGGGTGGTGGATTGCAGTCAGCAATCAACCACCTGACCGACGCCAGCCGACCTCGTTCCGTCATCGCGTTTACGGACGGCATGCAGAACGTCAATCCCATGGTCCGGAACACCGCCGGTCAGCTCACGATCGATGTTGACCCCCTCGTCCCCATCGGTTCGGGCATCTCTCCGACCACGCCTCCCACGGAGCTGTGCACGAGCACGCCTACGTGCACAACGAACCTAGGCATCAGGATCTACACCATCGGCGTGGGTGCCACACCTACTTTCGTGACGCTGCTCAGTGACATCGCTTCAAAGACCGATGGAGCCTTTCAGGGGACCACGGACCCCGATGTTGATCTGACGCTGTTTTTTGTCAACGACCTAATCAAGGTCTTGCGGAGCAGCAGCCCTCAACTGCTCGCGTACCGGCATGGGAAGGTGTCCGACCGGACCGCCACCGAAGTCTTCACGACAAACAGCACGTCGCGAAAGATTGTCCTCAAGCTGAGCTGGCAGCAGGGAGATAGCTTGACATTTCTGGTTGATAAGGACGGCGTGGATGTGACGGACGGCGGTGAGATCATCAGGGGTCAGTTCTATCAGATCTTTGTCATGGATCTGCCGGCCGAGATTCACGGCACGGCCGTCACGCCGGGCGGTGAATGGCACATGCGGATCTTTGGGCCAAGTGGCGTTGGCTACGAGGCTGCGGCGATCAGCAATGAGCTGTTGCTAGAGTACGACGTCTCGCTCGGACGTAGGGACTATGCGGTGGGTGATACGCTTGAGTTGAGGGTAAACGTGGCGTTCGGCGGCCAGCCCGTGACGGACGCGAGGGTGACGGCGACGTTGCTCAAGCCGAGGCAGGGAATCGGGACGCTGCTCTCCGTTAACCCCATGCCACCGACGCCCCCGGGCTTTGAGCCGGAACCAGCCGCGACCCCTGCCCAGAACAAGCTGCAGCTGTTGCTCCTGGACGCCAAGCTATGGCAGAGCATTCAGCCGGTCGGCCAAGGCGTTACGCTCCGAAGCAACGGCGATGGTACGTACTCGGCATCCTTTTCCGGTACTGATGTCGAAGGAGTGTACACCGCCGTTTTCCAGATTGAAGGGGAGCGCCCGGACGTCGGCGTCTATCGCCGGACCGAGACCGTCTCAAAGATGGTCCACTTCGGAAAGGCCGAGTTCGCAGCATCGGCTGTTCGGGTGACCCAGGTGGATGAGACACCTGCCGGACGGCAGCTGCTGCTGCACATCCGTCCCAGAGACAGGTTCGGAAACTTCCTCGGCCCCGACTACTCTGACCGAATCAGCGTGTCAGTCTCACCGGGGTCGGTTGGTCCCGACAAGAAGGATCTCGTGGATGGTAGCTACACGATTCCGCTGCTCGTGCCGCCGGCAACGGATCCACTAGTGACTATACGCGTCATGGATCAGGCAGTTTTTGACGGTCGCCTCTCAGAACTGGAGGCACTCAAGCGTTTCGCCTTCAGCCTCCACGCCGGCGTGAGCCTGCCGCACGGGAGCTTCAGTAGCGCCGCCGATCCTGGCATCGGCGTGACCGGCGACCTCGAGGTTCGCCTGAGTCGCACCTTGACTGTCGAGGCTCTCTTCGGATTCCATCGCTTCAACGGAGTGGCACCGAGCGCCGACGTCCATCTCACTCAATTCTCCGGCGGCCTCAAGGCATATCTGACCCCTGGGCCAACACGAGTCTTCGTCAGCGCCGGCGGCGGTACGTACACGTTTGATCCTGGCACGACCGACCCCGGCGCGCATGCCGGAGCAGGAGTGCAAGTCAACCCATCACTGCGTCTCGCTCTGGAAGCAGTCTACACCGCGCACACGGTGTTCACTAGCGGCTCGAACACCACGTTCTCGAGCATCCAGGCGGGAGGTCGAGTGAGGTTCTGACGCGAACACTAGGAACGCCCTGGCATCGGAAAGGGGCGAATATCATGAACCCGATACTCTGCGCTATCCCTTTGCTAGTGATCGCCGCCTGCCGCGGCGACACGGGCGTCGGAGCGAGCATTGACGTCGAAACCATCCCCTCGAAGACCATCAGAGGCCAGCTCGTCTACGCCGCCAAGTTCTTGTGCGGCACCATCCCGCCCAAGCCGGGGGCCCCTGAGTTCCCCGGTTCGGGGCTCGGGGACACGGTGTTTCTGTCGCCGGGGACTTGTCTGACGGCGGTCAACGTCCACAACCCCGATACCGTCCCCGTTGTCTTCTTCAAGCGGGCGGCGGTAAGCCGGCGCCAGACGCTGCCCCACGGGCAGGTCAGCGGATTCGACGGAGACACGTTGCGGTGGGACGAGGGGCTCGAGATTGACTGTCCCGACATCCTGAGGCTGCTGCGCGACACGCTCTCCCTGGAGCGGCATTTCGTGAAGGGCTTCGTCGTGCTCAGGACCAGGGCGCCGCTCGATGTGGTCGGCGTCTACACCTTCAAGAATGTCGAACGCTAGAGCGAGTCGATCGCGTCGCGGTCGGGAGCAGCAAACCGCCCCCTGAGCAGCCGAGACTCCGGTGACCGCCCATGGCCACTCTTCATCAGCCACCGCCTTCTCCCCGAGAGCGCCACGTACGCCAGCCGGCTCGCTGCCGAGCTGCGAGCCCACTTCGATTCAGTCCAGGATTCGGTCCAGCTCTTCCGGGACATCGCCACGATCGAGCCCGATGGTGCCTTCTTCGAGGCCATCAGGAGCGCCGTGGCCTTGAGCAAGGTGCTGATCGTGGTCATCGGCTCCGACTGGCCGATAGCAACGAGCAGGGTCTTCAACCTCGAGGTCGCCGCGGCCCTCACGGGTAACATCCCCGTAATTCCGGTGCTGGTCGGCGGCGCGACCACGCCGCGGGCCGAGGACTTGCCCGATCCCCTGAAACTACTGACAGGGCGCCGGGTCCATGAGTTGAGCCATACCCGATGGGACGACGATGTGAAGCACCTCATCGCGCGTCTGAAGGAGTCGTTGAGTGTGCTCGACAGAGCGCCCGCGGCTTCTGGGGACGTGGGGCTCGACAAAGCAACTGGCGCGTTCGAGAAGGTGTTCGAGGAGGCGGAAGAGCGTCGACGCGTCGCATCGGCCACGCCAAGGGGTAGAGCCGCGGGGCTCGGTTCGCTTGGGCCGTCCGAACCCTTGCCGGTCCTGCTCGCCGCCTCCGCCCCAACCACCGCCCCGCCCGGCGACCAGTTCGTCGCGCGGTTCGCGGCTTACCTCAAGGCCGTCGAGCAGGAAGTGAAAGAGCACCTCGCTGGGCTCAGTCCTCGCGCCACCCCCCACATGGGCATGGCAACCTGCCGCTGGCGCTCCGGGACCGCAGTGATGGTGCGACTCGCCGGCACGCACCTCCAAGTAAATCCCAGGGAAGACAGCTTCGTCTGGGAGGGCGACCGCCAGTTCGTGAGCTTCGCCGTGACGGTCGCGCCGGATGCGCCGATGGGCGGCACCGTGCTCAAGTTCGAGTCCATCATCGAGGGCGTCGTCGTGGCCAGACTGCTGCTCGATCTCGAGATTGCGCCCGAGACTGTCGCGGCCGAGCGTCGGTTCGCTACGGTCGAACCGGCACGCACGGCCTTCGCATCGTACGCCTCCCCCGACCGAGATGAAGTGCTGGGTCGGGTCGCGTCCCTGACGAACGCGGCAGGCCTCCAGGTGTTCCTTGATAGCGCCTCCCTCCGCGCTGGTAAGCGCTGGCAGGAGCAGCTCGCAACGGCCATCAAGGACCATGAGCTGTTTCTCCTATTCTGGTCGACCAGCGCCAGCCGCTCCAAGTGGGTCAAATGGGAGTGGCAGACGGCCTTACGGGAGAAAGGACTCGACGCGATCCAGCCTCACCCGCTGGAGCCGGTGACCAGGGCGCCGCCGCCGAGAGAGCTGGACGCGCTTCATTTCGGCGATGCCTACGTCCTGATTCGGGAAGCGTACCGGAACGCGAGACCGAGCTAGCCTACTTCAACGACCGAACCGGAGCCCATGCCCACCATCTTCATTAGCTACCGCCGCCGCGGCGAAAGCGCCGGCTACGCCGGCCGCCTCGCCGCCGAGCTGCGCGCCCACTTCGGGCCCGACCAGCTGTTCCGCGACATCGAAAAGATCGAGCCCGGTCGCGACTTCGTCGAAGTCATCACCTCGGCCGTGGCCTCGTGCAACGCGCTCATCGCGGTCATCGGCGAGGACTGGCTCACCGCCACCGACACCGCCGGCCGGCGGCGGCTCGACGACCCCCAGGACTTCCTCCACCTGGAAGTCACCACCGCCCTCAACCGCAATATCCGCGTCATTCCGGTGCTGGTGGGCGAGGCGACGATGCCACGCGCAGATGACCTGCCCGACGCCCTGAAGCCGCTGGCGCGACGCCAGGCCCACGAGCTGAGCGATACCCGGTGGGACTTCGACATGCAGCAGCTGATCGCGACGCTGGAGAAGGCCGGCATCCGGCGCCGCCGCAGCCTGGAGGCGCCGCCGCCCCTGCTCACGCGGGGCTGGTTCAAGTGGGCCCTCGGGATCGGGGGCGCACTCGCCGTCGCCGCCGCCGCCTGGTTCCTTCGCCCCATCATCCTCGGCTCGTTTGAGGCCTCGCCCCCGGAAATCCCCACCGGCAGTGCCGCGATGCTGCGGTGGCGCACCGCCGACGCCGATGAGGTCGAGCTCGACGGCATGGGCGTGGGGCCGGCGGATTCCGCCGAAGTGCACCCCGCCAGAACGACCATCTACCACCTGACGGCGCGCGGCCAGGACCGCCAGGCCGACCGCAAGCTCACCGTTCGCGTGGCCGCCGCACCGCCCGACGCGGCTCCCAGGATCATCAGCTTCGAGGCGGACACCTCGCGCGTCTCGCCGGGAACGGTGGTCAGGCTGCACTGGCACACCGCCAACGCCGAGGCAGTCACGCTTGGTGGACGGCCGGTTGCGGCCGCGTCCTCGGAGCGCGTCACACCGACCACCACGACCTCCTATCAGCTCATCGCCACGGGCGCCGCGGGCCGGGCCGACACCGCGACCGTGCGGGTCGAGGTCCTTGCGGTAGGACCGCCTCGCATCGACGAGCTCCAGGCCAGTCCTGCAGCCGTAACTCCCGGCCAGAGCGCCCGGCTGTGCTACGCGTTGGTCAACGTCAGTCGCGCCCGTCTCGATCCGGGCGTCGGGCCACTCACCTCCCTGGGGAGGGATTGCCTCCCGGTCACGCCGGCGCAGACGACCGCGTACACCCTGACGGCCAGGGGCGCCGGCGGCCAGGACGTCGCTCGCACGATCACCGTCGAGGTGACCGCCATCCCACCACCGGGGATTACCTACTTCTTCCCAACACCCGAGGCCGTCGCGCCCGGCAATCAGGCCGCCCTGTGCTACGGCGTGACCGCCGCGGACAGCGCGCACATCGCTCCGGACGTCGGCGCCGTGAAGCCGGTGGACAAGGAGTGCGTCCCCGTTACGCCTTCGAGCACGACCACCTACACCCTGACCGCCTTCGGCTCGGGCGGCGCGACCCGCACCGAAAGGGCCACGGTAGACGTCGTCCAGGTGAGCGCCGCGGCCCCAGTCACCACCGTGCGCCGTCCGCCCACGAGCCACTCCACCGGATCGCTGACCATCCCCCAGACCTGGACCGCGGACCTGGACGAGGGGGTCGTGGGCGGGGGCGCGGACGCCGACATCTGGTTCGAGGCCGTCACCCCCACCGAGCGCTACGTCACGCCGGGGAGGGGCGCGGTGATCGCCAAGGTCGGTAGCCAATCCGTCGGGCGTGATGGGTGTGTGGCGGCACGCCTGTCGGCCACGAAGATCTCGATCGCCGATCTGCCGGTGGGTACCTATGTCTGCGTCCGCACCAACGGGAGACGCTACGCGCAGTTCAAGGTCGTCGCGCGCGTGGGTCCGAGCCCGGGCGTTCTCCAGATCGGCTACACCACATGGGAGGGCGCCGTGGCGATCCCGTCGAAATAGGCAATCCAGCAGCGACAGTAGCCTGCGGCAGCCGGCCGGTCTTGGCATCGGGGCTCCATCGCGTCAATCGGGCGTCGTCGGCGCTCGCCGTGGACCGCCTGGGGAACGCCGAGGTCACGCCCAGGCAACTGCCTGCCGCGATAATTGCGTATGGCACCCGCCTCGCATGGGGTGAAACCGCGGTGGCCGCCGGCCCGCGGGAGGCGCCGGCTCCTGCTCCTGGCCTCGCTTATCGCGGCCAGCGTGGCATGGGGCTGTGCGCCCAAGCAGGTCGGCCGGGACGCCGGCACGGCGGTCACGGAGGCGTGGAACCAGAGCCGGGATACGGTGACGTCCGCCGCGCGGCAGGTCGTCGGCGCTGCCATGGGAGAGCTTCGCCAGACCGCCCGGGACTCGCTGCAACCCGCGCTCGACTCGACCCTCAAGCGGCTTGAGGATTCCTTGGCCGCCTTCGTCGCCAAGAACCTGAGCGACTCGTTGAGCCGGCTGCTCAACCGCAACGTCGCGGTGCTCAGCGCGTCGATGAATGCAGCGGTCGGGGCATGGGTCGAGCGTCTCTCGGCGTCCGTCCGCACCGACCTCGGCCCTGAGCTCGGCCGCGCCGCGGAAACCGCAGCCACGCGCGCCGCCAGCGCCCTCGCCACCAGCCTCGGCGGCGATTCGCTGCGCCGTGCGGTCGTCACCCTCGCCGATTCCGTCGTCACCCAGGCGATCGCCGCCATCGGAAGAGAGTCCCGGCGCCAAACCAGCCGCCTCCCCTGGTGGGCCTGGGCGGCGGTGATCGGGTTCGGCCTGGCCGTGCTCGCACTCGTCGGGCTGTTCGTCGTGAACGTGAAGCGCATCCACCAGCGCGAGGCGTCGCTGCGCCTCGTGACCCTCGCCGTCCAGGAGCGCGGCGATCTGGCGGTCAAGAGCCGGGTCAAGGAGCTGGCCACCCAGCACGGCGTGGAGCCGTGGCTGAACGCGTTCCTGCGCGAGCAACGCCTGCTCATGCCCCCCCGATGACCACTCCCGTCAGTCTCGCCTCCGAACAGGCCACGCGGGCGCTCGAGATTCTCCAACAGGAGTCGCTCGCGCTCCGGCCCTCACCGCGCCAGGTGCTCGTCTACCGCGTCCTCCACTGGGACGTCGCGGCGTTCGGCGTGGCGTTGGTTGCGGTTTGGCTCACCACCGTTATTCACCCTGATCGCTCCGCGCTCACGGATGTGGTTGCCGGCCTGCTTGGGCTCACCGGGCTAGTCATGTTCCCGCTCTTCCTGCTGAACCTCGGCTTGGTCCGGAGGCTGTGGCGCGTGGCTAGGGTGCGGTGTCGATTGGGTCTCACCCAGCCACTCGCGGCGATCTTCAGGGCGCAACGACAGAAGAACAGATTGCGGAATCTCGCGACAGCCCTGCTGGTTCTCGTCGGCATGGGGTTCGTCCTGCTCGCCGTCATGGTGGCGATGGTTGCCGAGAACCTCGGGGGGCCTTTGGTGGCGGCATTCCTGGTCGCTTTCTGGCTGGCTCTCGCCGTTCCCCTTCTTTCCCTGCACTTCCTGCGGCGAGGAATGGAGAGACTCGCCGTGGTCGATCGATTGCGTTCGGGCTTGAGCGCGGCCGTCTCGGACGCTGGAGCAGGCGAAGCGAAGAGCATCGCGGTGTCGGCGAAGGACTACGAGCTGATCGCCGGGATCGAGCGGGCGCAGATCATTGCGGAGCGATACCAAAACATCCGGCGGAGCCAAGGGAGCACCAAGGGCTCCGGCTTTGCGGTCCAGATGGGCATTGCCGCTCAACAGGCAAAGTCCGAGCTGCCCGGTCGGGAGAGAGTCCTCATCGATGAACAGATCCTCCGCCTGATGGAAGACCCTCAACCGACCGGTGTCATCATCGATGCCGAGGGTGCGCTGCGCCGTCTGCCCGTTCCCGGCACCTCGGCGGAAATCGTCTTTGACCTGGACCAGGCAGCGCGACGCGTCAGGATCGTTCGCATTGTCTCGCCGGCGGTGCCCCAATCAGCGATCCGCGGCTAGGAGCGGAGTCGATGACAGCCGAGTTCCCTGAGTACAGCCTCAAGATGAGCCGCGCTGCGCAGGAGCAGAGATCAAAACTCCCGAGAGAGCTCCTGCCCAAGCTGGATGACATCATCTACGGACTCGCGACCGATGCGAAGCAACGCGACAGCGCGACGCCAGCGTCGAAGGATGGCAACAGCCGCGTGTATATGCATCCGTCCCCGCTCATCCAAGTCACCTTCGAGGTCAACCTCGAAGAGAAGATGCTCTACATCGTCAATGTCGCGGCTCCAGCGTTCACGATGAGGAAAGCCATATTCATCAGCTACAGCCATGAGGACGACGAGTGGCTTCAGCTGCTCAAGAAATTCCTGACAGTACTCGAGCAACAAGGCATCATGGATTTCTGGGACGATTCCAAGATCCAACCCGGAGCCGACTGGCGTGCGGCGATCCAGACGGCGCTCGAATCCTCCAAGGCCGCACTCCTGCTGATCAGCCAAGACTTCCTGGTCTCCGATTTCATTAGGAACGCCGAGCTGCCCCAGCTGCTGAAAGACGCGCAAGGGAAGGGCAAGAAGATCTTCTGGATTCCGGTAAGGCCCAGCACGGTGTTCGAGAGTCACAAGGAGATTACGCGTTTCCAGTCACTCTTAAAGGATCCCACGAAGTCACTCCAGCAGCTGGCAAAGGCGCAGCGCGAGAAGGCCCTCGTCCAGATCAGCAAGACGCTGGCCACGGTCGTTTCAGCGAACAATTTGGCCTAGGACCTCGGGGAGTCATCGTGACCGGCCCAGAGAAGAAGAAGACCCCGCGATCCGTGACAGCGCTGCGCGGACTGTCCCGCTCGGCGGCTCAATCCCTGTGGCGCACACACCAGGAAATCCGCGGGCCCTCGGCATTCCTCGGCAAGAACTTCCTGCCGTGGCTGTGGAACTACCTCAAGGTCGTCGGCACGCCGCGCTGGGGCTTCCCCTCGTATCAGGCGCCTGCCTCCGCCCGCCCGGGAGTGTTCTCGATCCCGGACTCATGTGTGATCGCCCTCGCCTCGGACTGGGGCACGGGTACGGAAAGCGCCTATCGCGTGAGCGACGCCATCCGGGTCGCGCAGCCGGACATCACGATCCACCTGGGCGACGTGTACTACTCCGGGACCGCCGACGAGTATCGCACGTACTTCCTCGGCGACGAGGACTGGCCCCGCGGGCGCCTCCGCCGCGCCGGGCCCGCCAGCGCCCTCGCGACCTACGCACTCAACGCCAACCACGAGATGTACTCGGGGGGCGAAGGCTATTTCGGCGCCGCCCTTCCCACATTGGGCCAGGCGACGAGCTACTTCTGCCTGGAGAACGCCAACTGGCGGATTCTCGCCCTGGACACGGGCTACTACGCCAAGAGCGTGCCGTTCCTGGAGCTGATCGTCAACCTCATCCGCCTGCATGGCGCCAACCGGCGCTGGCTCGAAGAGGTCGTGTTCGCCGACCCCACCGACCGGCGGCCGGTCATCCTGCTCAGCCACCACCAGTGGTTCAGCGCGTTCGACTCAGAGTACAGGCGCGTGGGCGAGCAGCTCACGCCGTACCTCGACCGGGTGCTGCTCTGGTTCTGGGGCCATGAGCACCGCTTCGCTGGCTACGCGCCCTTCGGGTTCGACGGCGCCACGGTCCGGGCCCGCTGCATCGGGCACGGCGGGATGCCCATCGAGCTGGGCAAGACGCCGCAGCGGAGCGACCGGCCGCTCGTCTTCACCGACGAGCGCCAGGCCGGCACGGTCGACGGGGAGCCGATCGGCTATTGCGGCTTCGCCGTCCTGCGCCTCGATGGTCCGGCGCTGGTCGTGGAATACTTCGACGAGATGAGGAAGAAGCTGCTCGAGGAGCGCTGGTCCGCCGGCGCCGGAGGGGTCAACGGCTCCGTGGTGCTGGGCGGCGAACTGAAGGGCTTCAGGTCACTCAACGATCTGGTCTCCTAGGGTGCCTCGAGGCACCGGTAGGACTGCGATGGGCCTCACTGCCGCCGAACGATGGCTGAGATGGCTGCTCAACGCGCTGGTCGGCCTCTTCCTACTGGCCGCGCTCGTGTACGAGCTGGGCGCGCTCGTGGGGCCGCTGCGCGGGTTCTTCCGGCACCTGCCGTTCGTCTCGAACTCGGTGGTGAAGGTCAGCTTGATGGGGCTCCTGTGCCTCTACGCCGCGGGCGACGTGCGGCGGCGCATCGGCCTGGTCGGACTCGTCATTCTGGGGCACGTCCTCTCGGTCGCTGCGATGCTGGTGCACCTCGGCCTCGGCGACACGCAACGGCTGGTGGCGCTCGGCGCCCGGACTACGACCGTCGGGAACCTGCTGTGGGGCGCCATCGCGCTCGACGGGTTCATCACCCTGGTCGTGCTGCTCTTCTACGCACTTGCCAAGCGCGCCGCGCGGGCGCAGGGACAGCACCAGGAGCCACCGACGGCGCCCCGGCTCACCAGCGCCGAGCGCTGGATGCGCGGCGTGCTCATTGCCTTCGGCGCCCTCTTCGCCCTGGCCGCGGTTGGCTACGAGCTGGGTCCGCTGTGGGCGCCGGTCCGGGACTTCTTCGTCGAGCTCCCGTTCGTGACGAACTCCGTGGTCAAGGTGGGCACACTCGCGCTGCTCTGCTTCTACGTGTGCAAGGACCTGCGGGGCAACCTCCCACTCGTGACCCTGCTCATCGTCGCCCACGTCGTTTCTGCTGGGGCGCAGGCAGTCTTTCTCCTGGTGGCGGATACGGGATACACGGTGACGCTGGGCACGCGGAGCGTCGCGCTGGGCGCGGTTCAGTGGGGCTCGATCGCCCTCGACGGCGGCATCACGCTCGTGCTGTTCCTGTGCGCCCGGGCCGCCTGGAACGCTCGGTTCGGCGCGCTGTTCTTCGCACCGATGGAGTACCGGGCGCTCATCGCGCTCGCGGACGTCGTCGTGCGCGGGAAAGGCGCGAACGACGCGAAAGTCCCGGCCACCGACGTCGCCGCTAACGTGGATGGCTACGTCAGCCAGATCCGAGCCCGACGGCGGTGGGTGTATCACGTGATGCTCGTCATGCTGCAGCTGCACCCGCTGCTGTACTTGAGGGCGCCCCTCTCGGAGCTGGATGCGGCAACGCGCCTGCGCCATCTCCGCAAGCACTTCATGCGGGACGTGCTGCTGCCCAACATCCCGGACTGGTGGCGGCGGATCGTGCAGGTGTGCATCCGGGTGGGCAAGCAGCTGGTCTACGTCGGCTACTACAACGACCCGCGGTCGTTCGAGTCGCTGGGATACGTGCCCTTCTCGCGGCGCCCGCGCGCCCGCCAGATCAAGGTCCCGGAGCGCACGCCTCACCCCCTTCGGGTCGAGCGGCCAGGCGATATGCGCGACACCGCTCTCGAGGCGGACGTCTGCATCGTCGGGAGCGGAGCTGGCGGAGCCATCCTCGCCTATTACCTGGCCAAACAGGGGCGACAAGTCCTAGTGCTGGAGCGCGGCCAGTACGTGGAGCCCCGGGAGTTCACCGAGGACGAGGTCGAGATGATCGGCCGGCTCTACGCAGACGGCGCCTTCCAACAGACCCAGGATTGGCGCTTCACGGTGCTGCAGGGGAGCTGCGTCGGGGGCACGACGGTCGTGAACAACGCCGTGTGCTTCCCACCGCCGGATCACGTGCTCGCGCGTTGGAACGACCCAGCGCTCCATGATGCCGGCCTCGACCTGGGTGCGCTGCGGAGGAGTGTCGACGAGGTCGTCCGTTTCCTCCCCATCACGCCGCAGAACGGCGTCCGCCTGAACCCATCGTTCCCCAAGTTCTTGATGGGGGTGGAACGGTTCAGGGACGGCCTGAAGCAGGTGGGTTTGCAGCCCCCGTCTCTCGAGGTCGGGGTCGTACACGCGAACATCAAGGACTGCCTCGGGTGCGGCTACTGCAACATCGGTTGCGCCTTCGGCAAGAAGCTGTCCATGCTGGACACGGCGCTTCCCTGGGCGCAGCGGGACTTTCCCGGGCAGGTGCGAATCGTCGCCGAGTGCGAGGTCGAGCGGATTCGGACGCTGAGCGGTCCGATCGGCCGTGTGACCGACCTGCGCGCCCGGTTGTCCGACGGCCGGAAGGTCACGATCCGGGCCCGGACGTACGTCGTCTCGGCCGGCGCGATCGCCTCGAGCTACCTCTTGATGCGCAGCGGCGTTGGCCGCGACCTGCCCGTGGGCGAGCATCTGTGCTTCAACATGGGCGCGGCGCTCACGGCGGAGTTCGATGAGAAGATGGACGCGTATGACGGCCTCCAGATATCGCACTACGGCCGTCCCGAGCCTGATCGCGGGTGGGTGTACGAGACCTGGTGGAACCCACCGGTGGCGCAGGCGATCAACCAGCCGGGATGGTTCGAGGATCACTTCGAGAACATGCGGCGCTACCCGTGGCTGATGGCCGCGGGGGTCCTGGCAGGCACGGCCGGCAACGGGCGGGTGAGACAGGCGCTCACCGGCGGGGCGGACATCGCCTATACGCCCGAGCCGCGCGACCTGGCGAAGCTGTCGGACGGCCTCAAGACGCTCGGCTACATCCTGTTCGCCGCTGGCGCGCGCCGCGTGATGGCGAATACGTGGCGCGGCGACGTCTTCACCACACCGGATCAGCTCGCCCGGATGGACGAGCTGGTGGATCCCAAGCAAATGGCGCTGGGCACGGGTCACCCGCAGGGCGGCAATGCCATCAGCCAGGATCCCAGGCGCGGGGTGGTCGGCCCCGACTTCCGCGTGCACGGCTACAGCAACCTGTACGTGTGCGACGCGAGCGTCTTCCCCAGCAGCCTCACCGTCAACCCGCAACAGACCGTGATGACCCTGGCCCATTACGCGTCGTCCCGGATTCGCTGACGAGGGGGGATACCCGTGTACACGATCACGCCGCTGCGAGTGCTTGGACTGCTGCTGCTGTATGCCGCGCTGTTCGCCGTCATCCGGACCCACAAGAAGCGGATCGAGCCCGACGAGCGGAAGACCTTCTTCACGATCGCGGGCGTGTGGGCAATCAGTGTGTTCGTCGCGAACAATCTGCTGTACCGGGCCGGCCTGATGAGCTTCCTGCCCTGGGTCAACAACTTCATGCACACCTTTCTCTGGATCGGGATCTGCCTCTCGTTCCTCTATCTCGGAGTGCGGGAGGACGAGCCGATGCCCATCCAGCTCGTGATCTTCGCCACGTTCAGCTTGATCGTGAAATACGCCGAGCAGCTCCTGTTCGGCACCTGGGACCACGGACACTTCTTCCACGTGTTCCAGGGAAACTTCGCGTACGTGCTGGGCTGGTCGCTGGCAGACGGGCTGTATCCGCCGCTCACGTTCTACGGCCTGCGGTTGCTGTCGCGTTGGGTCGCCGGCTTGATCGTGCTCTAGCGAGGCGAGGGGGATCTATCATGAGTGACCTTGAGCTGGACCGACCGTACCGGGGCGGCGACTCGGGAACCCAGGTCAAGCTGATCCAGGAATGGCTCAGTCTGCACGGGTTGCACGTGAAGATCGATGGCGGCTTCGGTCCGGCTACGGAGTCCGCGCTGAGACAGTTCCAGACCCAGCAGGGGTTGGCGGCGACCGGGATCGCGGATCCGGCCACGTTCGAGCGGCTCGTGGCTCCCATGAGGGGAGCCCTGGCGCCGATCGCGGCCCGGGGGCGAGGGCTTGGTCCGCTCGTGGTCGCCTACGCCCAGCAGCATCTGGCCCAGCATCCGCGGGAGATCGGAGGGCAGAACCGGGGGCCCTGGGTGCGGCTGTATATGGACGGCAAGGAGGGCGCCGACTGGGCCTGGTGCGCCGGGTTCGTCTGCTTCTGCCTCCAGCAAGCGTGCACCGGCCTTGGCGTGCCGCTGCCGATTGAGCGATCCCCCTCGTGCGATTCGCTCGCCGCGTCCGCCCGCCGTCGCGGCAGCTTGCTCGAGGCGCCGGCCGAGCCCGACCGCGCTCGGATCGGGCCCGGGAGCGTGTTCCTCAACCGTCGCACGGCCACCGACTGGACCCACACAGGGATCGTGGTGGCCGCCCAGCCGGAGGTGTTACAGACCATCGAAGGCAACACGAACGATGAGGGGAGCCGCGAGGGCTACGAAGTGTGCGCGCGGACCCGCGGCTATAAGGATGTCGATTTCATCGTGATTTAGCATGGCGCTGTCACCGTGACCGTCAATAAAGGAGACCTATGCTCGGCTCGGTGTCACAACCAACGGTCGCCGGTAAGATTGGGCGGTACACCTTCCTGGAAGGGCAAGTCCACATCCGATATCCGGACCTGCCGCGGCAGGGGCCGGAGCCGGACGGCGACACCGTCACCTTCCAGCCGCGCGATCGCGCCGCGCTGTTGCAACTACGCCGATTCGGCACGCGCGGGCCCGATATCAACAAGCGCGCCATGGCGAAGATTCGTTTCGAGGGGGTTGATGCGCTCGAAACGCACTTTCGTGAGACGCACCAGGATCTCGAGTTCGCCAACGCCGCTCGTGACTCCGTACTCCGCGCGCTCGGATTCCGCAACGTGAAGTTCTGGGACGACCTGCCGAACAAGGTGGAATCGGCAAACAGCGACTGGCAGTCCGGGTATGCGCTCGCCATCGGCATCGATCCGCACGGGCGGCTCATCGCGCTGCTGTTCGCCGCCGACCGCCGGCCACCGTGCGCGAGCGGGAAGAAGCACGGCGCCCGGGTCTGGGTGACCGCGAACGATCTAGACCAGAGCGTGAACATGGCGCTCGTTCGCGGCGGACTGGTCTACGGTGAGTTCTACAGCACGATGCCGTTTCAACTGGCGCGCCACACGGCGCGCAGAGTCAAGAGCGCACGGCGCGCCGACCGGGGGCTCTGGGCACGGGAAGACGTCAATCGCCAGCGCACGGCCACGATCGCGAACCTCGCCGCGGCCGAGAGCAAGATCCTGTGGCCAAAGCTGTTCCGGCGCCTGGCGGCTTACTTCCTTGAAGGCAACCAGGGGCTCGGTGCCTTCGACGCATGGCTCCGTATGGACCCGGTCAACCGCGACGACTCGGTCGTGCTGCCGACCGGCGAGCAGGCCAACATGCACAATCTGTTTCGGATCCAGGGCAATCGGATCGGAATGCGATACGACCCCGAGGATCTCGTCATTCTGCCGGATCCGTAGAGGAGATGGCCATGAATCAGACCGACACCTTTCTCGAACTGTCGGCGCTGCTGACGGGTCTCCACAACCTCGTCGAGGATCCCGAGGATAGGCAGCTGTCCCAGCCGATGGCCGACGAATATCGGCGACGCCTCGCGGCCGTGTTCGGAGAACGCCTCGAGCGGCTGCTCACTGCCTATCAAACCGTCAGGAATGCGAAGACCGGCGGCGAGTGGTCGCCGATACTCCTCGAGCGCCTTCGCGAGACCGGCGAGTTCAAGGATGCCAAGATCGAGTTCGTCGCGCGGCAGATCGTCAACGTCTGGTACTTCTCGCAGTTCGTCGACGAGCCCGGCAGCGACCACTTCTTCGACGGTGGGTTCTACGAGCACGGTGCGGTTTGGAAGCTGATCAAGACGCACCCGATCGGCTTCTCGAAGCAGCCGCACGGCTATTGGACGAGGAAGCCGACGTGAGGAGGATCCATGACTGTGCTGCATAGCCACGACCAGCTCGAGCGCGAGTACGAGGTCGTGATCATCGGTGCCGGAGTCGCCGGGGCCCTGTGTGCCTGGAAGCTGGCCGATCTCGGCCACAAGGGCATCCTCCTGCTCGACGCAGGAGACAATGGGATCACGCACGGCCAGCGGATCATCTTTCACCACACGATGGACGTGCAGGGTCATCGCGGAGATCCGTTCGCGCCGTACCAGGGATTGGAGAGCCGCTTGTGGGCGCCCGAGCCCGTCAAGTCCCAGAAGGGCTTCGACGAGGAGTACTATGACTACTCGGAGGAGGCCAGGAAGAAGGATCCGTTCAAGGCCGGCTACAACCGCATGGTGGGGGGCAGTACGTGGTCGTGGCGCGGCAACACCCCGCGCATGGTGCCGAATGACTTCCACCTCAAAGCGATGTACGGACAGGGACGCGATTGGCCTATCGGCTACGCCGAGCTGGAACCCTGGTATTGCCAGGCCGAGTGGGAGCTTGGCGTGTCCGGCAATCACGACGAACTCGATGGGCTGCATGGTGCGTACCGCAGCCGGCCGTTCCCCACCAGCGGTATTCCGCTGAGCTACAGCGACCAGCTGATCAAGGCGCGGTTGGGCAACGCGGTCGTGCGCGGCATCTCCATTCGCGTGGTGACGACGCCCCAGGCGCGGAACTCAGCGCCCTATGACGGTCGCCCGGCGTGCGAGGGGCACTCCAACTGCATTCCGCTGTGCCCGATTCAGGCCAAATACGACGCGACCGTGCATCTACGCCGTGCGGTGGCGCTCGGCGTGACGCTCAAGACCGCCGCTGTCGTGACACGGATCGAGAAGAGCAACGGTGGTCGTGTCGCTGCGGTCGTCTACCGCGATTGGCGGTCGGATCCCTCTCGGGAGCGCAAGATCGGCGCGCACTATGTCGTGCTTGCCGCGCACGCGATCGAGACGCCCAAGCTTCTGTTGATGTCGGGGCTGGCCAACTCCAGCGGCATGGTCGGTCGCAACCTGAACGACCACGCTCAGTTCGAGGTGATCGCCCTGTTCCCAGAGCCCGTCTATCCGTTCCGTGGCCCACAGAGCATCACCAGCATCGAGGACTTCCGCGATGGCGCGTTCCGACGCGAGCACAGCGCGTTCCGCATGACCATCGGGAACGATGGTTGGGGTCGCTCCGGGTCTCCCGCAACCGTGATCGACCAGCTCCTCGCGGCGGGCCATTACGGCAAGCAGTTGCCGAAGCTGATCGCCGACAAGATCCCGCGGATGGTCCGCATCAGCTTCTCTACCGAGTCGTTGCCGAATGCCGCTAATCGAGTCGAGCTCTCGAGCAAGGTCGACAAGCTCGGTGTGCCGCGGCCCAGCCTTACGCACGACATCGGCGACTACACTCGTGCCGGTCTCCGGGTAGGCTTCCAGACCGCGATGGAGCTCTTCAAGATCATGGGCGCGGAGATCCCGACCCAGCCGAAGGAGCTCGAGCCGCCGGGCAAGCGGATGAACTGGAACACGGCGGCGCACATCATGGGCACCACCATCATGGGCGTCAACCCTGCGGACTCAGTGGTCGACCCGTGGGGTCGCACCCACGATCACGAGAATCTCTGGATTGTCGGGAGCAGCGTGTTTCCAACGGGGGCCACGGCGAATCCAACGCTGACCCTCGCGGCCCTTACGCTGCGCACCACCCAGGCACTGCATCGAGAGCTCGCTCGCGAAGGGTGAGTACGGATGACGTTGCGTCGGACCACTGCCTGGTGTTCTTTGACGTCCCGGAGTAGAGCGACCGGACCGAACGGCGCCGGCCTGCGAGGGATCCCCTGACGGCGAGGCACGGATGCCGCTACCACAAGTGAGGATCAACCCGAACGGCGGTCCGCTGAGCGTCGCAGTCGTGATCGGGCACGCTCAGATCGGTGCGTTTCAGGTGTCGTTGTACGACGCCGCCGGTGCCAATCCCGTGGACGTGGGCAAAGGCGTGAACACGGACAACATTCCGGACGTCTTCGAGGTCCCTGTTCAGCCGTCGGAGCTGAACCGACGCATCCTGCACTGGAACATCCAGGTCGCGTCACCATCGGGTAGTCCCGGAGAACGCTACAGCACGGAGGTCCGCATCCAACAGGACGGGAGTACGGTCGAGGGTGGGGTGTTCACCAAAGATGGAGCGCTGGGCGACCAGGCCGTCCAAGTGACCGGCATGGCGCGCCTGGTGGTGGTTTGATCATGGACACCTTCGGCCGGCACCGTGCCCTATGGGTCCTGTGGGTCCTGTGCGCTCCGACGATTGTCGCCGGGTGGTCGCGTGCCGCCGTCGGTCAGGAGCCGCGTGCGCCCCAAGCCCCGGGCGACAGCCTCAAGCTCCCGTGGGCCCAGGTCGATCTCGCCGTTCCCGAGGCTCCGGCGCTCGTGCTCCTGGGGGTGGCGCCGAGTGAAGTCAATCGGCCGACGAATGTTCGGGAGCTCGGCGTCGCGCTCCTCAACGGTGTCGACAAGCACGGGAGGTTGCGCGTTGGCCTCGCTGTGACCGCCGCGCCCTACCTCACCCTGCGCGGCCGGAACCTGACGCTCCAGGCGTACCGCCGCAGCGTGCTCGCACGCTTGCTCACCCGCGCACAGTTCTCCATCGGTACCAGTCGCGCCGCCGACGACACGGCCTCTACCGACCTCGGGCTCGGGATCCGGCTGGTGCTGTTCGACGCTGGGGACCCGCGGCTGGACCAGGCGCTGGTCGACTCGATCGCCCAGCTGCTGTTGAGCACGCTGCCGCCGCCCCCCGACCGCATCGACACCACGGCCGAGGAGGGTCAGACGGCCACCTTCGTTCCGGGCCTCGCGGAGCAGCTCGACCGGTTGCGGGCCGCGGCGGAGCGACGGAACTGGAACAGAAGCCGACTCGAAGTCGGCGCCGGCGCCGCATGGTCAGCCCTCTCATCGTCAATCGACAGCCTCAAGTATCAAGGGCTCGGCGTGTGGCTGACCGGCGCCGTCGGGGTCGAGCACTGGGGCCAGGTGGTCCTACACGGTCGGTTCCGCCAGACCTCGGTGCCGGTGGACGTGAACTCCTATGGCTATGGAGCCCGGCTGGTCATCGGCGCCACGCAGCTCAATTGGTTTGGCGCAGTCACCGCGACAACGGACAAGCCGTCCGGCGGCTCGAGCGACACCAGGGGTCGCTGGACGAGCGGTCTCGAGTTCCGCCTGATCAAGAACACTTGGGTGGAGGTGGGTATCGGCGGTGAGTTCGGGACGGGCGGGGGGAACCGCTTGCTGAGCCTCGCCAACCTGCGGTGGGGGACCGATCGCCAGCCGAGGATTCGGTGATGACATGGTGAAGCTTTTGAAGCTCGTGCTCGTGTGGGGCCGACGACTCCCGTGGCGGTTCACCGCCGTCTTCGTCGCGCTGATGCTCGGCTATCTCGTCGGCTTGTCCAAGCTGGTGGAGGTCAAAGGGCAGGAGACGATGGCCGATCTGTTGTGGACGGTATTCGGGCTTCCCGCGGTGCCCGGAAGGCTCGTCATCGTAAAGGTCTTCTGGGAGGGACTTGTCGTCGTCGCCATTCTCCTCGCCGGCGTGCTCTTCAGCTATAACATCGCGGCATGGGCGTATCGGAGGATCCGCCGTAGGACCGCGGTCGTGGTACCGACGCCCGCGGCGGCCTCGGCGGGGAAGGGGACGCGGCTCGACGGCTTTGAGAGGATCGGGATCATCCTGGCGGGCGGTGGAGCGAAGGGGGCGTACCAGGCCGGTGCGATGAAAGCGATCCACGAGTTCCTGGAGCAGAACGGCGCCCTGGGCAAGGTCAAAATGATCGCGGGGACGTCGATCGGCTCCTGGAACGCGATGTTCTGGCTCGCGGGGCTGGTCAAGCCGCCCGCGCTTGATGGCACGAGCTTGCACGAACACTGGTGGCGCACGATCGGGATCGACCGCATCGTGGAGTTCGACAGCTACTGGCCGCTGAGGCGCAACCACTTCTTGCTCCCCACGCCCTGGCGCGAGACGTTCGGGCAGATCTTCCTCCAGACGCCCGCGGTGCGGGATGGACTGGCGAAGCTGTTTGTGGCCGACCCGGTGATGCATTTCTATTTCACCCGCTCCAACGTCGAGCTCGGGTATCTCGAGTTCGCGACCAACTGGCCGGGGATCCGGGCTCTGACGCGCCCCAACCTGCGCACGGCGGACCCGGACGACACCGAGCCGGTGGTGAAGTTGGACCGCTACGAGGTGATACAAGGGGACGATGTCCGCCGAGCCCTCGGCCGAGTGGAGCTCGCCGTTTTCGCTTCGATGGACCTGCCTCCCCTGTTTCCCTATGCGCGGATCAAGGTCGACGTAGAGGAGTGGTTCGAGGACGGTGGGGTGGTGGAGAACATCCCGGTGTGGTTCGGCACGCAGATCGAGCGGTGCGATCTACTCTTCATTTTGCCGCTGAACGCTTCGTTCGCGGAGTCGGTCGATCGGACCTCCGTCACGAAGCGCCTGTTTCGCGTCATGGACGTGCGCCAGGGGGTCCTGGAGCGGAACGCTCTGAAGCAGGCGTATCTGTACAACGAGCTGGCTGCGCTGCGGGGCAAGGCCGAGGCCGCCGGGGCCGCCGCCGCGCCGCCGCTCGGCTCGGTGACGCCGGACCTGAAGACGACGGCGCTCTCCCGCAAGCACAAGCCGATCTCGGTGTTCGCGATCTGCCCGGAGCAGCCGCTGGCGATCGGCACGTCGGAGTTCTGGAAGCCGCAGGAGGCGGGGGAGGCGTTCGAGCTGATGTACGCGGCCACGAAGTACGAGCTGGGGGAGCGGTTCACGGAAGACACAGACCCGAACTGGCTCAGGATGACACTGGTGAGCCCGCAGCGGGAGCGGACGTATGTGGATGATTTCTGAGGGGCGAGGACTGCGACAGGTGCACCGATCCGCCCGATGACCCCACCGACGCCCTCGCGCTGCCGACCGCGACACCGGACTCGTGATGAGAGGCTACAATGACACAACCCACCCCCAACCCCGGACCCCGCTCCTCGGGCTCCAAGCCCCGCGCCCTGTGTTTCATCGACATGCCCTTCGGCAAGAAGAAGGATCCCCACAGCGCGGTGGAGATCGACTTCGACCAGATCTACGAGACCGCGATCAAGCCAGCAGTCGAAGGAGTCGGGCTCGATTGCCTGCGGGGCGACGAGGAGCGGACCGGCGGGATCATCCACGTGCCGATGTTCGCTCGGCTGCTGCTTGCCGACTACGTGATCGCCGATCTGACGCTGGGCAACCCCAACGTGTTCTATGAGCTGGGCGTGCGCCACTCGGCCCGCCCCTGGACCACCATCCCGATCTTCGCGACGATCGGTGGCCTCCCGTTCGACGTCGGCATGATCCGCGCCATCCCGTACGACCTGTTGAACGGCGCCCTGACCGAGGCGACTGCAACCAAGCTGCGCGCCACGCTCGAGGATCGCCTCCGCACGGCGATCGAAGGCCCGCCTGTGAAGGACAGCCCACTGTTCGAGCTGATCCCGGGGTTCCCGCAGATCGAGCTGCCGCACGAGTTCACCGACGTGTTCCGGGAGCGTGTGAAGTACAGCGAAGAGTTCCGGGCGAAACTCAGGGAAGCCCGAAGCCAGGGCAGTCAGGAGGCATCGCTCTCCGCGCTACGCGAGATCCGCAAGAGCCTCGGCAACCTCGCGACCGCCGACCGAGGCGTGCTGGTAGATCTCCTTCTCTCCTTCCGGGACATCAGTGCCTGGGACGACATGGTCGGTCTGTGTGAAGCCCTCCCGGCCGAGCTGCGGCAGACGGCCGTCGTGCGCCAGCAGTGGGCACTGGTGCTCAATCGGCGCAACAAGGGCTCGGACCGAGGGCGGGCCGAGGAGATCCTCACTCAGCTGGTCAAGGACCGCGGCGCCGATCCCGAGACCCTGGGCATTCTAGGCCGCGCTTACAAGGACAAGTACAAGGAGGCCAAGGCGGCCGGCCGCGGAGCAATCGCGCGGGCGGCACTCGACCAGGCGATCGATGCCTACAGGCGTGGCTTCGATGCGGATCCGCGCGACTACTACCCTGGGATCAACGCCGTGACTCTGCTCTTGGAGAAGGGTAACCTGGACTCGGTGCCGGCCGATGAGCGCGACGCGGCAGGCAGGGAAGTTGAGCGGCTGACGCCAGCCGTCAGCTTCGCCGTCGCTCGCCGCGGGGGTGCCACGTCGAGCGGCTACTGGGACGTGGCCACGGTGCTCGAGCTGGCTGCCATTAGTGGCGACTGGAAGCTGGCCGAGTCCGCGCTCGGGCGGGCGGCGCTGCAGGCGAAGGCGGGATGGATGCTCGACACCACGGTCGCGAACCTTCAGATGATTCGCGAGGCGCGCCAGCGGTCGGGGGCGACGCCCGAGCTGGACGGCATCATCACTCAGCTCAGGAGCCAGGCCAAGGAATTGGCAGGAGGTGCTCCGTGACTTTGCAGACGCAACGAACCCGTCGCAGCATGCTCGTGTTGCTATCGGTGACGCTGCTGGCGGGCGTGGCCGCGTGCAGCCGGGGGGTCAAGCCTGACCAGTTCGAGGCCGCGGTTCCCGAGGCTCCGAGGCGCATGGCATACCAGGTGGACTCCGGCCCGACACCGGATATCGCGCCCCTTCTGGCCCGCGCCCTCGAACAAACCATTTGCCTGCTGCGCAGCGAGCGCGCGGATGAGTGTCAGGAGCCCGATCCCGATGTCCCGGTGTGCAACACGCGGCCGGTGCAGGAGATTCAGGCGGCGCTGAAGCCAGCCTTTGACGCCATCCCGCAGATGAGACTGACCTCGGCTTCGAGCATCAATGCGCAGCTCCGCGCCTCGATCCCGGGAGGGACCTCCACGACCAGGGTGTGGGACGCCCGTCGCGACCACCTCTGTACGGAATGGCGAAGCACGGATGGTGCGTGCGTCGCCTTGAAGGTCGACAAGGCGTGGATTCTCCTCCACGCTCCGCCGGGCGGAGACGGACGCGTGGACCGCTTCGAAGTCTTTCTGGCCGAGCGCGTGTGCGCAGCTAAGCCCCGTTGACAGCCCCGAGCCCCCGATGCTCACCCACGAGAACGTCCTCGAAACGCTGCGCGACGCCTTCGACCCGAAGTACGGCGCTGGCCAGGGCGTCTCCCAGATCGCGCGCTACGTCAATCCAGTCCTGAAGCTGAGCGGGCGGCGGGCCCACATCTTCCTCCCCGACTGCCATCTCCTGAGTCGTAGGGACGCCCCGGCGTACCCCAAATGGGGGTTCAAGCAAGAGGAGGACCTGACGCTCTGCCTGGCACGGCTCACGACCCTCAAGGCCGAGAGCCCGGGCCAGCTCAGGGTCTGGCACCTCGGCGACATCTTCGACATCTGGCGCGCGCGCAGCGGACTCGGGGACGCCGCCGAGGTGGACGAGATCTCCGCCGACTTTCCCGAGATCGTGGATCGCCTGCGCGACGGCCCCCCGGATGGGCTCAGGGCCGAGCTCATCGCGGGGAACCACGACTACGGACTGTTTCGGTTGGCGGAGTGGGAGGCCGCGCGCTACAAGATCGTCCCAAGCGACGACCCGGAGGGCGGCGACATCCTCGTGCTGCACGGTGACCTGTTCGATTGGGTCGAACGCCTCCCCGATGGGATCCAGGCCGCCGCGGTGCGCCTTGCCCGAGGGCACGCCTCCGGGCGGCAGAACGCCTTTAACGAGCCCGAGGCCGTGATGGTCGCCAACCGTCTGCTCGAGCTGGGGGATCGGCCCATCGGAACGGGCGAAGCCGAGCTGTCGCAGGGGGATGGTGCCGTCCCGGCCGAGACGGCGGTCAACGTGATCGCGGGCGACCAGGGGAGCGAGAAAGCTCCCAACAAGCGGTTCTACGCCGCCGGCAAGGCGCTGGCGCAGGCGCTGCGCGAACGAGGCCACAACATCCGCGCCCTGATCGTCGGCCACACCCACTGGCCCCGCATCGTGGCCGGGGACGCCGCAGGCCAACCGTTCGTGCTCATGGACTGCGGCTCGTGGCTCGGGATGTCACGGCTCGAGCCCGGCGGACCGTGGGTCCACAGCGCGCAGATCGGGGTGCTGGTCGAGAATGACCTGCGGCTCTACCAGCTCGGTAGTCGGTTGGCCTAGGAGGATCAGATGATCAGCGCGAGGCATAGAGTCATCGTCAGCGTGTTCCTCATCGCGTTTGCGGTCTGGGACGCCATCCTCGGCGGAGTATGTGTCTTCTTCCCCGCGACGTGGTTCAAGCTGACGCACGGCGTGGAGTACGTCGATCCCCAGGCGCTGCTGCGTCGCACGGGCGCCATCTGGCTGGCGTTCGCGCTGTTCCATCTCCTGGCGTTTCTCAAATGGAAGACGAAGCCCTATTGGCTGTTGATCGTCGGCGGTATGCGCTTGAGCGAGATCTTCGCCGACTGGACTTACCTGTACCTCGCTCAGGCCATTACGACCGGCGGGCGGATCGGGCTGTTGCTCGCCACGCCGAGCAACATCTTCTTCAGCCTGTTTTTCATCAGGAGCTTTCTGCTGGCGCAGCGCAGCGATGGCGCGGGGACGGACTGACAGAGTCAGCGGCGCCCGCCGCCGGGCGGGCGCCGCTGCCGTGGCGGTTCCGCGCGTCACTGCGGGAGCTTCGGCTTGAACCCACCCTCTTCCTGTACCGCCTGGAGCACGTCCGCCTTTTTCAGCATGTAGCCGACATACTGGCCGCGCGCGTTGCGGTAGAGCAGCACGGCTGCCGCGAAACACAGGAGAGCGAGGATCGCAGCGCCCCACCTGGCCCCGCTAGTGTAGGGTCCGGGGTAGGGGCTAGCGGTCACCAGCAGGGCGGCTCCCAGGAACCCGACGGGGAGGATCATGTTCATGGCCACTTCGAGAAACCGGAAGTAATTGACCTCGAGATCGGGCACGCGGCCTACCCAGTCCGCGCTCGCGACCTTGAGCTGGTAGTACGTGACGGTCCGGTGCTTGAGGACGTCGGCGTTCCTGAGACGGGGGTCGGCGCTGCTATACAGTGTGTTGTTGACGTCGGCAAATTTCGGCGACTTCTTGAAGTACTTATAGAAGAAGCCGTTGTAAAAGACCGCGCCAGAAACCTGAGCCATCAAGACGCCGGCCATGAAGCCGACGATGAACAAGGCGATGAAGTGATCCCCCAGGATCTCGAGGTTCTTCGAGAAGGAAGCCGCTTCTGTCGCCTGCTTCTTGAACTCCGCCAGAGCAGTCGCGGCGGCAGCCCGACGCTCGTCAAGCCGTTTGAGCTGGTCCCGAAAGAGAGGGACGATGGCGGTGAGCACCCTGGGGTCGCGCTGGAGAGTTGGCGCCGCGGCGACTGAATCCAGCAGCGCTCGGCTCTGGACGTCGATCGCTGCGATGACCGCCTGCAGCGAGTCCGCGCGCTTCTGGTATGCGCCGAGCCGCCCATAGGGGAATACGTCGAGCGTGGTCATTCTGTTCAGCAGGATCAGGAAACCGAACGTCAGGATGATGCCCGGTGCGAGGTCGGTGCCCAGTTTTCCCAGGTGTGCGTTGTCTGCCAGCTTGAGGAGGAAGTCCACCAGCTTGGTCGGCATGTTGCCTCCCGATTAAGAGGCCACGAACTCGGTTGCCCGGCCACGCCAGGTCAGACTGCCTGCCTCCGTGGCTTCGCAGGCCGCTATACCCATAGCGGGCGTGCGTTGACTGTGCGTGACCCGAGCGTTCCCTCGTACTTCGCCCTTCGGCCACACGCACTCGCAGCGGATCGTCGCGGGCGACGAGGGAGTCGACGATCAGTTGGACCGAATCCGCCCGATGCCGATATTGGTCCTGGCGGGTAAAGGGGAACACCTCGAGCGCGGGGACGCCGTTCAGCAAGACCAGAACCGAGAAGGTCAGCACGATGCCCGGCGCAAGGTCCGTGCCCAGCCTACCGAGGTGTGCATCGTCGGCGACCTTGAAGAGCAGCTCCCAAAGCTTGAGAGCCCGTGCCCCCGGTCAGAAAAGCGCTGCAGGACCCGCCGCCTCAGCGATTGCCCTGCCCGCGCGCCACCCTCTCCATGCGCGACGCGCCATCCTCGATGCCGAGCCGCCGATATAGCGCCGCGACTTCTGCCGCCAGCCGGCGGGCCGCGTCGGTCTGATTCGTAGCCAGGTAACCCTGCACCAGCGACTCAAGCAGCTCCGGCGGGTCCACAAGCCGTTGACCGGTCTGCCCGAACAGCCGTAGGGTCGCGCGACGCATGTGCTCGAGCTGGAAGATCGCGCCGCGAGGGGATCCCACCCATTGGCCGCGCCGGGCGTAGATCGTCCCCAGGGCCATGTGGAACTCGCGCACCCGCCGCATGTCGTCCTTCTGGTAGGCGGCCGCCTTGCCCTCGAACAGCATCATGATGAACTCATCGAGCATCACCTGCTGCGCCTCGGCACCGCCGCTCGCCTCGGCGTAGATCACGGCCAAGGGCGTCAGGGCATCGAGATCCACCCAGTCGGTGTACACACCAGATCCTGGCAGCCCGAGCGCGGCTTCGTAGTAGCGCGCCGCCTCCCAGGGCGCCCCCGCGCGATTGTACCAGTCGCCGAGCGAGCGCAACGTGGTGCTCCAGACGCGGCGCCGCTCGAGTGTCGTGCGCCACCAGGGAGCCTCGGCCGGGGGACGCAGCGCCTCGTCCGCACCGCGGCGGCGATAGACATCGAGCAGCGCGCGAACTCCCTCCCGCAGCGGCCGGTGCAGCTCCGCGACCCGCCCGAGCGGCGCCCGACGGGTCCGCTCGAAACCATCGGGACCCATGTTGGCAGTCGCGTCGTTGCGCGCCAGCTGAAGCAGCGCCGTGTCGAGCACCGCACCACTCACGTCGGTAGCCGCGAGGAGCGCGAGCAGCGCGTCGCTGACGAGGGGGGCGCCGTCGGGCTCGCGGCTCCACGCGGTCGCGAGCGCCACGACCCGGCCTGCGTCGCCGCGCTTGACGTAGAGATCCAGCAGCCCCCGGCGAGCCTCGGGATACCCGGGCTGGGCGGCGAGGGCGCGCTCGTAGTACGCCGCGGCGCTGTCCCACCGTTCGAGGGTCTCGCATTCTTGGGCGGCGCTGAGGAGGAAGTATGCCCGCGCGGGGTGCGTGGTCGCCGCCGCGTCCCGGAAGAGCGCCAGAGCCTCCTCGTGACGCCTCAGGCGACGGAGCAGCGTCGCCGTATTGGCAGATACAGGGGCATAGTAGGTGGCCGAATCGAGCTGCCGGGCCTCGCCGTAGTCCGCGGTGACCTGGTTCAGCCGCGAGTCGGGGAACGCGTTGGGGGGGCCCCCGCTCAAGGCAAGCTGCTGCACCGCCATCGCCCGCCCGAATAGCGCGCCGGCACGCAGGGATGCTTGTTGCGGCGACACCCAGCTCAGGGCCTTCGAAAACGCGTCCTCAGCCTCAGAGAAGCGGCCGGTCGCGAGGTACTGCTTGCCCTCCTGGTAGGCGGCCTCGGCGGCGACCGCACCTTGGGCCCATACTCTGGGCGCCACCAGGACCAGCACTGCGGCACACCACGGACCCCACCCCGCTCGTATCACCGTGGACCCTCCGCCGGCCCCACGAGCCCCCCGGCACCGAGGGCGATCGTCGCCGGCTGGTAGCGCTTGAGATGCAACCGCAGCGAGTCGAACCGGGCGCGGAGCAACAGCTCGCGCACCCCCTGGTCGCCCGCCTTGAGGGTGTCCCCCTTGTGAATCACGACGGTGATGTCGCACACGTAATCGTCCTCCGTGGCGTGCGGCAGACACCGCCCGAACCAGAGCTCGGCGTTGCGGTCGATCGTGGGATTGGGGGGCCGGGGGTCCCTGAGCACTACCCGCAGCCGGAACTCAAGGCCCCGCGGGTCCGGGGCGGCGTTGATGTCGTTCGGCCGCACCGCGAGGTGCGCCTGCAGCGCCTGCAGCGAGGCCAGCGTGAGCTCAACGTGAGCGTTCAGGGGCAGCCGGCCGAGGCGATCTTCCACCAGCTGGCCCGCGACGGTCCGTAGAACTGACTCGAGCCGGCCCCCCCACTTGCGGCGTAGGGTGTCCGGCTCCCACTGCATGCTGTCCACGCGGCTCATGATCTCGATCCACTTCTCGAACACCACTGGGCACATGCTCGTGTCGGGCAGGGTGAGGGTGCCGCGGAGGCTGACGCGGAGACATCCGTGTTGGGGCACTGCGCGCTGCTGGAACAGCTCGATCAGGACCGTGTCCCTCACGGGCGACGCCGTCCAGTTCAGGAACCCGAAGCCCGTCTGCAGGATGGCCCGCAGGGTGTCCTGCAGGTCCTGTCGGGCCTGGAGGCGATGCTGCCGCAGCCGGCGCTCGTAGTCCGGTCCCCGGAGCTCGAACTGGAGGGCGACGTCGGGACGCACGCTCGGCCCTGGCGGCGGGCGGTCGGCCGTCGCAGCGGCTAGGCCGATGAGAGCCGCCGCGGCCCTAAAACGCGAGATACAGGTCGGTGACCACATCGGTGAGTTTCACTTCGCCGGACGCGGCGACGCCGGCGGCAGACGTCACGCGCCAGGTCAAGGCCTCGCTCAACTGGAGGGGGCGGCGCGCCTGGACCCGATTCTCCGGAAGCCACGCCTGCTCCCACCGTCCCACCATGAAGGATACGGTTTCGGTATCGGGAAGCGAGGCGTCAAGCTTGTCGCCCCACCGCGCTCGCGTGCCAGCCGACAGCGGGGGCGGGCCGAAGAACGCGACGAGCGAGCCATGCTCTCCGAGCGGCCCCTGGGCGACTGTGTCGGTGAGCCCCTCACCGGCGAGGACGATGAGTCGATGGAGATCGGTGGCTAGCTTGGAAAGCACTGTGTCCGCGGGCAGGACCGCCAAGGTCGCGAGCGGGACGAAGTCGTCCGGATACTGGAGCTTGGCCGGCAGCCAAGGGAACGCCCGGTGATCGCGGAAGCTCACGGTCGTCGGCGTGTAGAGCCAAACTCGACGGCCCGTCGGGGGGATCCAGCGGGGGAGGCGCGCCGGCGTCGTTAGACGGTTGAGGCGCAGCGTGCGGGACCGGGTGACCGCGCCACTGTCCGGGCGCGCCTGCTGGCCGTCCACGACGGACACTGTGGTGGAGACACTGGGATCCACCGCGATGACCACCACCGACGACCGCACCAAGCCCAGCGCGAGGAGCGCTCCGCCGATCGCCCACAGGGCAGGGCGCGCGCCCCGGGCTGCCAGCAGGTCTGCGACCCAGAGCTCCGTGCGCTCCTTTCGGTCCTTCGGCAGAAAGCCCCAGCCGAGCGCGCCCAGGCCCAGGACCGGCAGATGCGTGAGGTAGAACGTTGACAGCCCCTTCGCGTGTTGGAGGCGGAGCCAGACGCCGAGGAGCAGATCGATGACGGCGAGGAGAGCGAGGGCGCGGACCTCGGCCGGGAGCTCGGGGCGTGGCGGGCGCGAGACGGGACTGGACACAGTCGGATCGGGGCTACGGTGACCAACTTGCACGCCTCGCGGCTGGACGCAAGAGGGACCTGGGAGGCCGAGGAGACCCTACCGCTTGATCGGCCGCCGCAATCGGGGCAGCCCCTACCCGCGCACCCACCTCAGTACCGGCAACACCACCCACCGCGCCACCACCGCCCCCACGAACCGCAGCGCACGGCCGACCAGGCTCCCTCCGCCCGCCCGCTTGATCCCCCGCACCGCGTCGGCGGCGTTGAGCCCCGAGATCACCGCCGCCTCGATGCATCCGGCGTTGTAGGACGTGCGGGTCCAGTCGCCCGCGAGGAACAGATTGCTGCACCCGGACTGATCCGCGCCCAGGCGGTACTTCGCGCTGCCGGCGACCGAGAGCACGTAGCGCTCGCTCGGGTAGACGTTCGCCCGCAGATACTGGGCGTCGAGCCGCTGCGCGCCAGTCCCGTTGGCCGGATCGTGCAGGATGGTCCAGTCGAACTCACCCGTGCCCGTCACCGCTTGGGGCCACAGCTTGGTGCCGTAGTCCCTGAGCCACGACTCGGCCGTGAGCCGAACATGCGCGACCGCCGGCTCGCTCGCCTGACTGTCCGGGAGCGGGCCGCAGAAGTACTGCAGGCTGCGCGGACCCGCCGGCGCCGCGGGCCATGACTCGCGGCTCAAGAGATGGCTCATGTCCGCCCACACATCGAGCGGCTCGGGCCCCGCATTGACGGGGACCCGTCCCATCGGCCACCCGAGGTCCTTGAGATCCCGCTTGAGCCAGAGCTGCATCGACTGGGTTGCCACCGTCTTGACGTGCCGGACCATGTTGCGCCACCGCCGGCTGCGCCGAATCAGCTCGCCGCAGATATCCTCTAGGGCCCCCACCGGGATCCCCAGGATGATGCGGTCGAAGTCCTTGCCAGCCTCGAGCACGACATCACCGCCGTCCTTGGATCCGCTGTGCGGGGCCTCGAGGTCGACTCCCTTCAGGGCGCCCGCGTTCTCGATCTGCTCCGGGTCGGGCGCCGCAGGCCAGCACGGCAACCCCTGCACGTCGATCAAGGGCTCGTACGCTCCTGACCTGAGTCGCACCTGTCGCGCGACGTGGATGCGGGCGACCGACTTGCCGTCCTTGGCTAGCTCGAGCCGCCTCACCTGATGGAAGAACTCGAAGTGCACCCCGCGCTGTTTGAGTGCCTGGTAGATCGGTGCGAACACGACGTCACCCATGCCTGCAGCCATCTCATAGCACACCGATCCCGAGTAGGTAAGGCCGATCCGGAGGGCGCTCTCGAGCGCCGTGCCGGCACCGAAGTTCGGCATGCCACCTCCAGGTCCCGTTCCGGCCTCGCCGTTCTCGTAGGCGAAGCACAGGTCGTACAGCGCCCGGATCGGCCCGGACTCCACGGTCTCGGGCCGGGCACCGTGACGCCGCAACCAGGCTCGGAGATCCTCGCCGTCGAGGTGGTCCAGGCCGAAAAACAAGACGAAGTCGGCGATGAAGCCGATCACCACAGTCACGGCGAGGTCGATGCCGATGAACAGACGGCGCAAAGTGTCGGCCTTGTCATCGGACGGACTCGCCGCCGGTGGCCCCGCTTTGTCGGCCCAGCGCTTGAAGTCTCGGAGCCGCCGCACGACGACCCGACGCCGGCGCCACGTCTTGTAGGCATCCCACAACCAGAAGAGTCCCCGGCGATAAGGTCGGTCGGGATCGGCCAGCGGCGACTCGGCGACACTGTGGCACTGCTTCAGGTGATGGTCCTCCGGCCGCACCTCCGGCGGCTCGCGGACGACCCGGCTCAGCACGCGGCGTTTGGGCTTGGGAAGTACGGTCCCCGACTGCGCTGACCACTCGTCCAGCCACTGGTCCGCGTACGCGATCAGGTTCTTGATGTTCTCCCACGGCGTGGCGCTCACACCCGTGCCGGGGGTCCTGGCATTCGGGGGGTAGGCGATCGGCCAGACTCGCCACTGATTGTCCACGTACTCCATCGCCGGGGTGCTGTCCTGTGGCAGGAACGCCTTATCGACGGAACGGAGCGGGGCGCCCGCGGGCCGGTTGATCTCCTGGTAGCACTCCCGCAGCATGCGGAAGGCGTTGTCGTAGCAGCCGAACCAGACATGCAGGCCGTGTTCCTCGATACGGTCGCCGGCCAGGGGGTTCCGCCCGCTCGCGCCTTTGCCGCCGAGCCGCCAGCCCTGCTGGTAGACCGTGATCTCGTAGTCGTTCCGCCGGTCGGCCTGGTTGGTCAGCTCCCACGCGGCGGCGAGGGACGCCATGCCTCCACCAAGGATCGCGATCTTGCGCGGCCGTGCATCCGTCGCCATGTACGCTCCTCGTGCGGCATCCATATTATCCCGTCGAGGTCGCGTCCGCTCAGGAGCTCGGCTTGCCGTGACCGCGCAGCTTGATCGTCTCGTCAGCTATGTTCCCGCACTCCTCGCCCGTTGGCCCACGACCCGTGGCGCCTGGGCGCCCGCTCCCGACGCGGAGCGGTTCGATACGGCGATTCTCTGGGCGGACATCTCTGGTTTCACCTCCCTCACCGAGCGGCTCGCCGAGCGGGGCCCCGTCGGCGCCGAGGTACTGTCGGCGATTCTCAACGGCTTCTTCGAGGAGATAGTGGAGGTGATCGCCGCGCACGGCGGCGAGGTCGTGAAGTTCGCGGGCGATGCCACACGCGCGATTTGGCCTCCCGGCGACGGCGAGGATAGCCCCGCCCTCGTGCGGCGCGCCGCCCAGTGCGGCCTCGTGATCCAGGAAGTCGTGGCGGCGCGCCCGCCGGCGGAGGGTGTGCGGCTCCAGGTCCGGGTCGGCGTCGGCGTCGGTCCGCTGTGGGCAGGCAGTGTCGGAGGTGTGGAGAATCGGTGGGAGTTCCTCGTGGCGGGCGCCGCGGTGGCGGAAGTGGCCGGCGCGGCCGCGGCCGTAGACCCGGGGCACCTCGTCGTCACGCCCGCGGCCTGGTCGCTGATCGCAGACTGGTGCGAGGGGCGGCCGCGCTCCACGGGGGGCGTCGAGCTCGTACGGGTCGTTGATCGCCTCGCGCCGCGGGCCGCGCCGGGCGCGCCGCAGGCTCCTCCCGCGGCGGCCGCCGCGCTGCGGGCATTCCTCCCCCGTGCCGTGGTGGAGCGGCTCGACGCTGGACACACGAGCTGGCTCGCCGAGTTCCGCCGCACGACGGTCGTGTTCGTGAGTATCGGAGGCCTGGATTACGACGCGCCTGACGTGCTGGAGCGGGTGCACGACCTGCTGCGGGCCATGCAGTCCGTCGTCTATCGCTACGACGGCAGCGTTGTCCAGCTCGTCGCCGACGACAGGGGCACCACCCTCGTCGCCGCTTGGGGCGTGCCCAGCCGAACCCATGAAGACGACGCCGCACGCGCGGTGCACGCGGCGCTCGACCTGCAGCGCGACCTCGCGAGCCGCGGGTGCGCGAGCGGCATCGGGGTCGCCACGGGTCCGGTGTTCTGTGGAGAGCGTGGCGGCACCAGGCGGCGCGAGTACGCGGTGCTCGGCGACGTGGTCAATATCGCCGCGCGCCTGATGCAGACGGAGGGTGCAGCCGTGCTGTGCGATGCCACCACGGCTCGCAGCGCGGGAGCGCGCCTCGGCTTCGAGCAGTTGCCGGCGATCACCCTGAAAGGCAAAGCGGAGCCCGTCGTGGTCTTCCGGCCCCGGCCCCAGATCCCGCTCGCTCGACCCACCGGTGGCACGACCACCCTCATCGGCCGCGGCGCAGAGCGCGACCGGGTGATTCGGCGGCTGGCCGTGCTGCGCGAGCGGGGCGTGGGCGGCGTGGTGGTGCTCGAAGGCGAGCCCGGGATCGGGAAGTCGTCCCTCGTGGCCGACGTCGGAGCGCAGGCGGAGGCACTGGGGCTGGTCTGCGTGAGTGGCGCCGCGGAGGCGGTCGAGCAGGCCACGCCCTACTTCGTATGGCGCCAGGTCTTCGCGAGTCTGTTCGAAGGCGAGCGGCGGGACAAAGCGGCGTTGCGCCAGGAGGTGCTCGGCCGGCTCCGGGACAGCCCGACGCTCGTTTCCTGGGCCCCGCTCCTCAACGCGGTGCTCCCGCTCGACCTCCCACACACCGACGTCTCGGCCCAGATGACGGCGGCGGCACGGGCGGACGCGATGCGCGAGCTGACCGTCCACCTGCTCCGGGACGCGGCGGCCCGGACTCCGCTCCTCATCACGCTCGACGACGGGCACTGGTTCGACTCCGCGTCCTGGACCGTGGCCGCCGCCGTGGCACGCCGGGCGCTCCCCCTGTTGCTCGTGGTGACGAGTCGCCCGCTCCACGAGCCGGCCCCCGCGGACTACGCGAGCCTGCTCGCAGCGCCGGGCTGCGAGCGCATGGTCCTTGCGCCCCTGGCCGAAGGTGACGTCCTCGAGCTCGTGCGCCAGCGGCTCGGCGTGCGGGCGCTCCCGCCTCGAGTAGCGACTGTGATTCGGGCGCGGGCCGAAGGCAACCCGTTCTTCAGTGAGCAACTCGCCTACGCCCTGCGGGACAACGGCCACCTGATCATCGAGGGCGAGACCTGCCGGCTGGCCCCGCACGCGGCCGAGCTGGGCGCCCTCAACCTGCCCGACACCGTGCAGGGTGTGGTCGCCAGCCGGATCGATCGCCTCACCGTGCAGCAGCAGCTGACCCTGAAGGTCGCCAGCGTCATCGGTCGTGTGTTTCCGTATCGCACCCTGCGCGACGTCCATCCGGTGGATGCCGACAGAGTGGCGCTGCCCGGCTACCTCGAGCGCCTCGCGCACCTGGCCCTGATCCTGGTCGAGACTCCGGAGCCAGAGCTCTCGTACCTGTTCAAGCACGTGATCACGCAGGAAGTGGCGTACGATCTGTTGAGCTTCGGGCAACGTCATCAGCTGCACGGCGCAGTCGCGCGGTGGTACGAGCGGCACCATGCGGCCGATCTGGCGCCGTACCTCCAGCTCCTGGCGCATCACTGGACCCGGGCGGACAATCCACCGGCGGCCATCCCGTATCTCGCGCAGGCGGGCGAACAGGCGCTCGCCCATTACGCCAACGCTGAGGCAGTCCGGTTCTTCACGGAGGCGATCGCCCTCGACGCCCGCTCGAACGGGGCAGGCGACCTCGTGCGGCGCGCGCGATGGGAGTGGCAGCTCGGCCGGGCGCACCTGCAGCTGTCGCACAATCGGCGGAGCCGGGCGCATCTGGTGCGCTCTCTCGCGTTGCTGGGGCGGCCGGTGCCCCGGACGCCCTGGGGTATGACCGCGAGCACCGTAGGACAAATGGCGCGCCAGGTCGTGCACCGCGTGCGGCCGTTCGGCTCGCGGGCGGCGTCGGAGCATGAGCGGGCGATCCTGGTCCAGGCCGCCGACATCCACCACGAGCTCTCCGAGATCGCGTACTTCTCGAACGACTTGGGCCTGCTCCTCTACACGACCGTCCATACCCTCAACCTGGCGGAGGCGGCGGGCGTAGGTGGGCAGCTGGCGCGAGCGTACGCCACGGCCGGCGTGGCAACCGGAGCCGCGGGGCTGCACCGCGCGGCCCGGTTCTACTGCCGGCGTTCGCTCGAGAACGCCCAGCGCACCGGTGACCTGCCCGCCAGGGCGTTCAGCCAGCTCGCCTGCGGCGTCTATTACAGCGGGGTGGCTGCGTGGGAGCGGTTGGACGATCTCCTGGCCCGAAGCGCCGAGCTGTTCGAGCGGCTGGGCGACCACTACCGCTGGGAGCTCACGCTGGCGCAGCGGGCCTACATGTTCCTGCATCGAGGACAGTTTGCTCGGGCACGCGGGCTACTCGAGCGGGCACACGCCTCCGCGTCTCCAGATGGCGCCGTGCAATCGCTGCTGCTGAGCACGGCGGGTCTCCTGGTCGCGGATCTGGCAGAGTCGCGCAGCGACGCGTCGCGGGTGGTGGAGCTCGAGGCCCTGCTGGCCCGCAACACGCAGCGCAGCGAAGCGGTGCTGGGTCACGGACTCCTCGGGCTCGCCCGGCTCGGGGAGGGTGATTCCGGTCGGGCACGTGATGCGGCAGCTCGGGCCGCGCCACTCATCACCCGACTCCCCCCGCCGTCGTTCTACACGCTCAGGAGCGTGGCCGGACTCGCGGAGGTGTGGCTGATCCTGTGGGAGGGCGCGCGCGGTGGCTCCGAGGCCGGCACGCTGCGGCGACGGGCGCGGGCGGCCTGTCGCGCGTTGCGCCGCTTCTCGTGGGTGTTTCCCATCGGACGGCCGCGCGATTGGTTGTGCCGCGGACGCTACCGGCTCCTCGCCGGCAATCCGCGCGGGGCGGTGCGAGCGTGGTCGCGCGCGATCGCCGTCGCCGAGCGCCTCGGCATGCCGTACGAAGCGGGGCTGGCGCAGCTCGAGTTGGGCGCGCGACCGGGTGCGCCGGACGGAGCGCGCGCGGAGCACTGCCAGCGCGCCGCCACGATCTTCGCGAGCCTGGGGGCGGCCGCCGACCTCGAGCGCGCGCGGCGGCTCAGCGGCGCCGCTGGAGGTGCCGTTTGACGGCGGGCCGGTGCGCCACCCAGCGGGCGCTCTTCGCCCCGCCGCGGAGCAGCGCCACCAGGACCCAGCGGAACAGGCGGAGCCAGAGAGGCTGCTGCGCGCGGTAGGGGAGACCCTTGGCGTAACGCCTCGCATCGTGGCGGCGCAGGGGCCAGAGCGGCCAGGGCGCGCTGAGCGGCCAGATCTTGCAGGACCGCGCGCGCATCTCCGGGCAGCGGTCGACGATCCCGTTCACGGCGCGTCGTGCTGCTTCGTTGGCCGCTTCCATGGTGGCGAGGCTCGTGTTGGTGCGCACGTAGTCCGAAGCGAGCAAGAGATTCGGAATCCGCGTGTAGGCCTCGGGTCGCAGGTGCCAGCTGTCCGCGAAGTTGACGAGCAGGGGCGTATGGTTGTGCGCTCCGCTCGGACCGACGACGACGTTGGGGTCGAGGCTGCGGATCGGGGGGCACCGGTCGGGAACGAGGGGCTCCCCGCTGGCGTGCAGGCTTTGTCTGATCTGCTCCCACACTTCGTCGATGATGACGTGCCGGTTGGTGCACGCCGCGGCCCGGTCGCGGGTCGCTGTGCGTCCGGGCGTGAACCAGTCGGACACGTCGACCGACAGGATGTCCTGGATGCTGCCGTCACCGTAGTTCCCGAGGTCGGTGCCGGTCCAGAACTGCCCCTGGGAGATGGAGGTCAGCGCCCATGGTGAGGCAACGTAGGTGACGTGTCCGTGCGCCAGCGGCGTCGGCTTCTGGAGGAAGTACTGGACCCCGCTCATCCAACCCACCTGAGTGGCCAGCTCGCGGATGCCCAGCAACGTCTCGTCGGCCGTGATCATCTCTGCCGTGAGCAGCTCGTCCATCACCTCGACGGGCACCGCCGCGACGTAGAAGTCCCCCGTGACACTGAGATTGCGCGTGCCCTGGCCCACCGTGACGCCGACGATCCTGGCGTTGTCGCAGTGGATCCTCCTGACGTCGGTCTGGAAATGGAATCGCACGCCGCGGCGGGTGAGGTACTCCAGCCACGGATCGAGCCACGCGTCGTTGGTGGGCGCGTTCAACAGGTGGTCGGCGCTGCGGCCGGGGACGGCGATGGCGAATATCAGCTCAATCAGGATCCGCCCGCCCACCTGTGTGCTGGCCGTGCGGGGATCCGCGGCCACGAGGGTCCGCGTGAGACCCGAGACCAGCAGGTCGCGAAAGGTCTGGCTGCGGCGGTCCGCGTCGAGGTAGTCCCACCAGCTCACGCGCTCATACTCGCCGGCGATGCGCTCTTCGCTCATCGTCATGAGCTGCCACAGCCGCTCGCCGAACCACTCGAGGTCGGACTGCGAGAGCCCTAACTCATCGAACCGCGCCGTGGCCTCGAGCATGAGCCGGAGATCGTCGCACGATCGGGGAAACCGGACCGGAATGATGAACGGCTTGGTTCCCGGAATCGCCATCATGTGCCGGCTGGCTTCCATCAGGTTGTCGGCGACACGACGCCCGTCGGTGCCGAACGGGATGCGCTTCATCGTGTCGATGATGTGCCGGTAGAACGGCGGGAAGAATCGGAAGCCGTGCTCGCCGGGGAGGTCCTTGCGCGGCCCGGCCGGCGTCGAGCCCCGGGCAGTGCCCGGGACGGACGAGCTGCGGGCCTTGCCCCCGGGCCCCTCGCCTCGCTCGTACACGTCCACCTCGAAGCCGCGCTCGGTGAGCTCGTGCGCCGCGCTCATGCCGGCGACGCCCCCGCCGAGGACGATGACCCTGGGTGCCATGGCGGCCGTGCGGCTCGCCCTACGCCGGACCGGGCTCCAGGAGCCCCATTTTCCGGACGAGCGCGTGGTAACGGGCGTCGTCCCGCACGCCGTCGAAGACAGGCCGCACCTTCAGCCATGCGAGATCGACGGCCCGCTCCTCGTAGGCCGCCTCCAGCGACGCGAGTGCCCGTTCGTGGTCGCCGAGTCCTGCGTAGACCTGACCCAGCAGCGCCGGGGACACGTACCCGTGCGCGCTGCGCTGCAGCAGCTCTGTGAGCACCGCCCGCGCGTCGTCGTGCCTTCCGGCCCTTGCGTATGCGTACGCCAGGGCGGCGCTGATCTCGACCGTGCCGCCGGTGAGCGCGGCGGCCTGCTTCAGTTCGGCGATCGCCTCGTCATGCCCGCCCAGCTCCGTTTGGGCCAGGCCGAGGAAGTAGTGGGCGATGGGAAATCGCTCGTCGAGCTCGAGGGTTCGGCGACAGGCGTCGATCGCGCGGTCATAGTGGCGCGCGAAGTACTCCTGGACGCCCACGCTCGTGGTGATGACGGGGGAGAGGGGATCGAGGTCGCGGGCGACCTGCATTCGAGTCGCGGCTTCGTCGCACCGGCCCAGGGGCGCGAGGCAGTTCAAGGCGTACCAGTGATGCGCCGTGGGATAGTACGGGTCGCAGTCGATCGCGCGCCGGAACTCCCGCTCCGCGCCGTGCCAGTCGAGGTCGAACATGGCACGCACGCACCCGAGCGACGCGTGTGCCTCGGCAAGGGCCGGATCGAGCTGGAGGGCCTGCTCCGCGGCCTCCTTCGCCAGCGGCATCGTCTCCCGCGGTGGCCGCGCGCCGTAGATCGCGAGGATCGTGTAGCAATCGGCTAGCCCGGCGAACGCCGGCGCGTAGGCCGCGTCCTGCGCGATCGCCTGCCGGAAGTACTCGATCGCCTTCTCGAGGCCCGGTTCCGTGCGCTTGTTCCAGAAGTACCGGCCCCGGAGATACAGCTCGTAGGCGGCGACGTCCCCGCTGGCCGGCCTTCCGGGGGCGGCTCGCTCGCCGCCCAGGAGCGTGAGCTTGAGCACTTTCACGATCGCGGCGGTGATCTCCTCCTGGATCGCGAAGACGTCGTCGAGCTGGCGGTCGTATTGCTCGGCCCAGAGCTGGTATCCGTCGGCGGTGTTCACCAGCTGCGCCGTGATCCGCAGCCGGCTCCCGGCCTTGCGGACGCTCCCCGTCAGCACCGTGCCGACGCCCAGCTCGCGGCCGATCGCGCGCACGTCCATGTCCTTGCCCTTGAACGCGAAGGCGGACGTGCGGGCGGCGACCCGCAGCCCGGCGAGCTTGGAGAGCCCGCTCAGCAGCTCCTCGCTCAACCCGTCGCTGAAGTACTCGTTGTCCGGGTCCGGGCTCAGATTGGCGAACGGAACGACCGCGATCGAGTTGGCCGGTCGCGCCGGGCTTACCGGAACCGGCGTCACCCGGGTTGCCTTCGGGCCCCCGTACGGCGCCAGCGCGTCGCTGAACTCGGCGGCCGTGGCGAACCGGTCCGCCGGCACCTTGGCCAGCGCCTTGGCGATCGCGCGCTCCAGGTCCTCCGCGACGGTCGGGCGTACGGTGCGCAGCGGCGGAATCGGATCGAGGGCGTGGCGCGCCATGATCGCCTGCGTCGTCGCTCCGGCATACGGGGTCTCGCCCGCCAGCATCTCGTACAGCACGCACCCCAGCGCGTAGACGTCGGTCCGGCCGTCGAGGTCGCGGGAGCCTGCCGCCTGCTCCGGACTCATGTAGTCCGGTGTGCCGATCGCCAGTCCCGGGCTCGAGCTTTCCCCATCGCTCGCCAGGGTGACGGCCCGCGCGATCCCGAAGTCGGCGACCACCGCCTGACCGGCTGACAGGAGGATGTTCTCGGGCTTGATGTCGCGGTGCAGGACGTCGTGACCGTGCGCACAGGACAGGGCGCTGGCGACGTCCTGAGCGATGCGCACCGCGTCCTCGATCGGCAGGTGGCGCTCCCGCGCCAGCCGGAGGCGGAGCGAGTGCCCCTCGACGTAGGGCATCGCGTAGTAGAGGCGCCCAGCGGCCTCGCCCGCCTCGAGCAGCGGGAGGATGTGGGGGTGCTGCAGGCGGGCCGTGATGCGGATTTCGCGGAGGAACCGGTCCGGCCCCAGATCCCGCGCCACTTCCGCACGCAAGACCTTGAGCGCTACGGGTCGGCCGTGTCTCAGGTCTTGTGCCAGGTAGACGATCGCCGCCGCGCCGTGCCCGACTTCGTGCTGGATGGCGTATCGGTCGGCGAGAGCGTCCTGGAGACGGCGTATCTCGCCGGGCATGGGCACCAAGATGCGGCGCCGAGTGGAGTTGCGCGAGTAGGCCGCTGAGCGCCTCCGCCCGACACGAAGGGCCAGCCCGACTCGAGCTGGCCCTTCGCCATCCCTGCCGGTTCCTAGGCCATGCGCCTCCCGGCCGGCGCCAGCACCTCCTCGAGCGCCGCCAGCCGCTCGGCCCAATACTGCTTCACCCGGGTCACCGCGGCCTTGTCGGGCAGCTTGCGGTGCTGCACCGCCACCTGACTCTTGGCGGCGCCCTTGCCG
>Ga0187893_10001633_pt1 | contig 53024 bp, 45 predicted proteins | sample MA1701074metaG_FD_139574 | JGI IMG/M metagenome (GOLD analysis project Ga0187893, IMG submission 139574) | White microbial mat communities from a basaltic lava cave in the Kipuka Kanohina Cave System on the Island of Hawaii, USA - MA170107-4 metaG ... | reverse complement strand
GGGTTACGGTCAGGCCGTTGCCGCTGAGCACCGCGCTGCTGACCGCCAGGCTGGGCGTGACGGAATAGTTCGCCACGTTTTGAGCGGTGGCCGCGGTCACCGGTTTGGAGAAGGTGATCGTGACCGTAGTCGGAGTAGTGCCGCCCGAGGCGCTGACTACGGTGGGCGACGTGAGGTCGGGATTCACCGTTACCACGGAAGCGTCAGAAGTGACTGAGCCGCCTGGATTGGTAACACGGAGACGATAGCTGCCGGTATCTCCCGGCACGGCACTGGCCACGGTATAGGTCGGACCGTTGGCGCCAGAAATGTCCACGTTATTCTTCGTCCACTGATAAGTCGTTTCCGGGCAGGCATTGGAGACGCCCGCGGTGATGGAGAGCGTTTGCGCCTCATTGATGGTAATCGTCGCCGGCGGCTGGCTCACGATCACTGGCGCACCGACGCACGGCTGCACGCTGAATTGGACCGATAGAATCGGCGCGGTGGCTCCGGATTCGGATGTGTTCCATCGCCAGCCGTCTCCGCCGCCGGGGAGAATGGCCCAGCCGTAGTTGACGGCGCCCGCGGCCCAAGCGCGCACGCTGGTGGTGACGTCGATCATAATGGCGCCGACGACCCCGTTGAGGCCGGGACTGGCGGCATCGGCCGTGGCCACGGCTTCCACGCCATCAGCGCTCAAACCGCCGACCATCGAGTTCCAAGTGGCCGTGCTTTGATCCCAGGTAACCAGCATGCGATGGAAGTTGGCCGGATTGCCGTTGTCAGTCTGGTTGAGAGTCAAAGTCGCCGCGGTAATCAGCGCGCCCGGCGGAACCTGACCGACAGAAGTGCCGAAGATATTGTCGAAGCGCAACAAGGCCTGCCGGATGCCGCCGTCGTCCCCGTCCACGTTGATAATCACGTCGCCGCCCGCTGGCGTGTCGACGCCCGTGCCAGAATGGATGCCCGTGTCCTGCGTGCCCGTGTAGCCGTTGACGTTGCCCTGCTGGAAGCTGAGTTCCAGCCCGCTCTCCGCGAAGGTGCCCGGGGGAACGAAATTGCCGTCCAGGTCGCTGATCTCGCCGAACACCGGCGTCACTGTTATCTGGTATTGCTTGGTCGGATCCCGCGGACTGCTGGTGGTGAACTCATAGACCGTGGGAGTGATCTGCACGATGCTGGCTGCTCCCAGGTCAATCGCCAGGTTGTCCGATTGATTGATCTGCCAGTTGAACTGGAAGGTGTAATCACTACCGCAATCCACGGCCACCGCGCACAACGGCTCATCGGTGGTCAGCCGGAAAGTATTCAGTCCCGGCCCGACGACGGCGGCCGAGATAAATACCGGAGGCGTAATATCTGCATCAATCACCAAGATCGCCTGGCGACTGTCCACCGTGCCGCTGGGGTTGGTCAGCCGGGCGTAATAGACGCCTTCATCGAGAACGTCCTGCGCGTTGGTCAGGGTATAAGAAGCGGCGGTGGCACCGGCGATGAGTTCTTCACCCGCGCCGACGTTGCGATACCATTGGATGCTCGGCGTCGGCACACCGCAATTGGGGGGCAGCACGACAGTGAAGGTGGTGTTGCGCCGTTCGACGACGACGCGGTTGGTCGGTTGGATGTCGTCGGTGCAAGGCGCCACGGCTTGCTGGCCGTAGAGTGCGAGGCCATGCACCCGGTCGCTACTGGTGCCGTTGTTCTGGTGAACTTCCACGGCAATCACGTTGTCGCCTGTGATCAGCGGGTTGGGGTTGCCGTTGGTCAGCGAGTCCAGGGGAATCTGCAGCAACACCAAGACCGGTTCGCCCGCGTTCACATTGGGAAACCCGCCCGGGTTGGCCGCCAAGGCCACATCCGTGAAGGCAACAGGACCGGCGGGCATGTTGAACCGACTGATTTCGACTCCGTTGAGGTAGATGATGCTGCCGTCATCGACGTAGTTGGTGCCCGTGAGCACCACACCAAAGGTACCACCACTCCAGGTGAAGTGTGTCCTGTAATAAACAGTGATGGGGGTCAAGCCGGGAATAGTGGTACCCATCGGGTAAGGGTAATTGTTCTCGTTGCCGAAAAGGCCACGCCCTTCGGGCCAAGTACTGTCGTCAAAGGCTGACGCCTGCCAGGTTGCTCCTTGATCACTGCCGTCAGCCAGATACCGCCAGAGATGATTGGTAGGATGAAGCAATTGGACAGGTTGAGCAAAGGCCCCCACCGCCATGAGCAAGGCCAGCACACTGAACAGGACACCAAATACGCCCGCAGCGAACGGGCTCCGCTTGTTGATTTGCATTTTATTCATAACGACTTACCAGGTTTGTTTGGAGCAAAGCGCGAGAGCACCGCTCGTCTCTGATGTTGTATGTGGAACAACATCATCCTTATCCGGGCAAGGAGCAGAGGTCAAAAACCTGAACGGAATTTAATCTCTCGTTCACTTGGCGTTCATCTATGCTACCGTCCGCATCAGCCTGGCCGGCAACTTCTCCCTGTTTTCGCACTCTGGCACGCGGTGTGAATCTCGCTGGCGCCGGAGGCATCCGAGTAGTGGAATTCGCTCCCTAGATTGCCGGGTGAGAGAAAAAAGAGAGACCGGGTGTGTGCCCGGTCCCTCTGGACTCTCAGGACGCGCCGCCTTATGCGTGCTCGACGAGGCGGACGCGATGTTCGTGGCCGAACATAGACTACCTCTAGTCTCCCTTGACCAATAAGGTCAAAGACCTGACAGAATTTTAATCTTCACTTCAGCGGGAATTCATCTTGAGGCGCCCAGAGAGCGCAAAAAAAAGCCAGGAGCAGTTTCCTTTGGCAAGGATTAAGGCAGGCTGAGCACTCCAATAGGCCGGGTTTTCCCTCTCACCGTTCTATTTCTGAGGAAGGACAATCATTTTCGCGGCAACCATCCCCTGCTCCGCATCCAGTCCGCCGCGCGATCAGGCCAGGTGGTCACGTAATGCTCCGTGCGGCGGAGGCCATAGCCGTGCCCGCCCGTCGGATAGACGTGCAACTCAGAGGGCACGCCAGCCTGCTTGAGTACGAGGTAGTAGAGGACGGCGTTCTCCACGCGCACGGGGTCGTCCTGCGTCATGGCGAGGAACGTCGGCGGATGGTTGGTGCTCACTTGCACGTCGGGATTGATCTTGTCGCCCTGGTCTTTCAACACAAGGTAGCCGGGATGGATGATGATGCTGAAGTCCGGCCGGCAACTCGCTTTATCTGCTCCGTCCACTATCGGATAGGTGCGCTCCGCGGCGCTGCTAGCAAGCGCCGCCACCAGATGTCCACCCGCTGAAAAACCAATCGTGCCAATGCGCTGTGGGTCCAGACTGAATTCCTTCGCGTGGAAGCGCAGCAGGCCAAGCGCGCGTTGCGCGTCCTGCAACGGCGCCGTGTGGCGCTCCAATCCTTCGCGCTTGGGCACGCGATATTTCAACAGCGCGGCGGTCACGCCGATGGAGTTCAGCCACTCGCAAACTTCGGTGCCCTCAAGGTCCATCGCGAGGATGTGATAACCGCCGCCGGGACACACGAGCACGGTGGTGCCGGTGTCCTTGTCCGCCGGCGGGCGATAGAAGCTGAGGCTCGGCTTGGACACGTTGCCGAGGCGGATGACGCGCTTGCCGGCAATGAGTTGGTCCGTCGGCTTGGTGGTGTCCTTCTCCTCGCTGATGTTGCCCTTCTCGCCAGGGGCGGTGCCAGGCCAGAGGTCGATGACCTTGGAGGGATCGGCGGCAAAGGAGTGCAGTGAGGCGAAAACGATGGAAAGAAGGATGGGCGCGCAATGAGAGTTGATCTTCATATTCAGAACGGCGCGATGATGCAGGTTGTTTTAACGCAAGCGTGCCTACTCACGGTGAACCCGTCTGTCTCCGATAATGCCAGCCAATTTCTCCTCGATGGACTCGGCCCAGATTTCGTACCCCTTCTTCGAGAGGTGCAGGTAATCGGGCATCAATTCGCGCGGCAGCGTGCCGTCGGCCCGGAGGAATTTGTGGCCGAAGTCGATCCAGATAATGTTCTGCCCGTCGGCGTTCTTCTGTATCACCTGGTTGATCATGGCCAGCTTGCCGCGTTGGGCGCTGAAGTTTTCGGTGCGCGGAAAGATGGCTAACAGCAGAACTTTCGTGCCGGGCAGTTTCTCGCGGAGCTTCTTGAGGATGACGGTGACGCCTTGGGCGATCTGGCCGGGAGTGTTGTCTTCGCCGTTGGAATTGTTGGTGCCGATCATCAGCACGACGGCTTTGGGCTTGAGGCCGTCGAGATTACCGTTGTCCAGCCGCCAGAGCACATGCTGGGTGCGGTCCCCGCCAATGCCGAGGTTCACCGCGTTGCGATGCGCGTAATATTTCGCCCAGACTTCCTTGCCCTCGCCTTCCCAGCCTTGCGTGATGGAATCGCCGATGAAGATAACCTGCGCCTTTTCGCCGGCTTCGGCGGCGCGCTCGTTGAGCAGCTTTTGGCGGGCTGGCCAGCCGCCATCAGTGCGCGGCGCAGGCTCGATGGCGGAATGGGCTGTCGCCGTCTGAGGAATGGCGGCAAGTGCGAAAGAAAGAAACGCAAGCAGGAGAAGATTGGATTGCATGCGGGGCAGAGTGCCAAGGCGCTGCTCTTTTGCAAGCACGGCGACTCTCAGTAGGACCGATCTAAATGCGTCCAGCGTGCGGCGCATTAGCGCGTCGCCGCGCTCGCTGCCGCAGAAGCCACACGCCTGAGCCGCAGGTCAGCAAAGACATGATTGCTCTCATCCGGCGTCTTAAATTCGTCGTGGCTGGTGATGTGCAGTTCGTCACCACGCCGATGCCAGGTGCCCTCCATCACGCCGCGATCATTGGCAAACGGAAAACGCATCGCGGCGCGCCATTCGTTCTTCGAACGATCGTGGTAACTGTCCGTTACCGTGCCTTCTCCATTACCGCGCCCGGTCTTCGCATCGCTGACCGTAAACAGCTTGCTGCCGCCTTCCATGATACTGTGGCTGAAGTTGTAGATCAGTGGAGCACGGCCATTGGGATTGGATACCTGCATCTCGATTTCGCAAACCCGCCCATTGTCCGGCGTACGAATTCGCAAAAGCGCCGTCGAACGTGTAACGGGCTGATCGTTCATACGCAGTTCGAACACGCCTTCCCACTCGCCCTGCATTGGTTCGAAGGTTTCAAGCGCCAGGACGACCGGCTTGGTGCCGGCGGCGGCTTTCGGTTTGGTGTACGCACTATTCCACACGATAACAGCGCCACCTCCGAGCAACACGGCGAACAGCGCCGCAATAGCGGTCGTTTTGATTTTGTTCCAGGCCATAAGAATCAAGGTTCCTTTCACGAGAGACAGAGCCGAACCGGTGGCGGCGCTCGATGACAGAGCTGCGGCGGCGACCGTTGCAGACAACCCCAATGGAGCGGCCTGCGCGCCGTGTGCCATCAACGCGGCAAGCAGCATTGCTCCCGGTATTGTCACACCGCGTCGGGCGAAGATGACGCGAAGTTTCTCCAAGGCCCGCGATACTCGCATCTTGGCCGCAGCTTCGCTGGTGCCGAGCGACTGGGCAACCTCCGCGAAGTTTTTGCTTTGCAGAAACCGCAGCACCACCGCATCGCGATCAAGCCCGGCCAGCTGGTTTATCGCTTCCTCCAGATGAGGCGAGATCTGTTCCCATGTGGACTCGATTTCAGACAGCGTTTCCATTTGTGCAAAGCGTTCGTGGTGTTGTTGCCGTCGGCGTTCGGCGCGCATGGCTTGCAGGGCGACGAAGCGGGTCGTTCGATACAGCCACCCGGCCACCACCGTGCCACGCTTGAGATCTGCCGCCTTGCGTGCCAGCAGGATGAAGACGGCCTGTGTCACTTCTTCCGCCAGATGAGCATCACCCACCAGGCGCCGCGCGGCGGCATGGACCAACCCCACGTGCCGTTCGACCAACGTGCGAAACGCCTCCTCCGAGCGCTGCCCAGCGTAGTCTCGCAACAAATCGTGGTCGTCGATCATCAATCAATAATTGCCGGAACAGGCGCGAACGTAACATCCAAATTGTTTGCCCAGGGTCTGTCGAGTTCCCACATTCGATCCGCGAGCCAAAGAATGGCTCCGGAGCAGACTTGCAATCGGGCGGCTCAGCCCTTGCAATCGCGGCGCAAATGAAGATTTCCAGAATTCTAGCCTACCAGGTGGATTTGCCATTGCGCGAGGGCAGCTACAAATGGTCCGGCGGCAAGGCAGTTACCGTGTTCGACAGCACCATTGTCGCGGTGGAAACCGATGCTGGACTCATCGGCTACGGCGAAGTTTGTCCGCTCGGCCCGTTTTATCTGCCGGCTTATGCAAAGGGCGTCCGCACTGGCATTGGTGAACTCGGCCCGCATTTGCTCAGCGAAGATCCGCGCCAACTCGAACGGCTCAACCGCCGCATGGACGCCGCGCTCAAGGGCCATCCTTACGTGAAGTCCGCCATCGACATGGCCTGTTGGGACATTCTCGGCCAGATCAGCGGCCTGCCCGTGTGCCTGTTGCTCGGCGGACGTTACGGCGAAGACTTCGGACTTTACCGTGCCATTTCGCAGGAGTCGCCCGAAGCGATGGCCCAGCGCGTCGCAGGTTACCGCACGGAAGGTTACCAGCGTTTTCAACTCAAGGTCGGTGGCGATCCAGATACAGATATCGAACGCATCCGCGCCGTCGCGGCGAAGCTCCAAGCCGGGGACCGGCTCGTTGCTGACGCGAACACCGGCTGGCGGATGCACGACGCGATGCGCGTTGTGCGCGCGGTGAAGGACGTGGATGTTTACATTGAGCAGCCCTGCCTGAGCTACGAGGAATGCCTTTCCGTTCGTCGCCACACCGATCACCCGTTCGTGCTGGACGAGGTCATCGACAGCATCGATACGCTCCTGCGCGGTAGAGCCGATCACGCCATGGACGTGGTGAACATCAAGATCAGCAAGTTCGGCGGCCTGACCCGGGCACGGCAGGCGCGCGATCTTTGCGTGTCGCTTGGCTTCGCCATGACGCTCGAGGACAGTTGGGGCGGGGACATCACCACCGCTGCCATCGCGCATCTGGCCCACAGCACGCCACCGGAATTCCTTTTCTCTACGACCGACTTCAACAGCTACGTGACCGTCAGCACCGCCGACGGCGCCCCGCGCCGCGCAAACGGGCGGATGTCGGCCTCCACCGCGCCGGGCCTGGGTGTGAAGCCGAAGATGGATGTGCTTGGCAAGCCGGTTCTGACCATCGCCTGATCGTTAAACCGCGCGCTGCTACCAGTGGCTCGACACTCCGCTCGTTTCTTTCATACAATTTCGGCGCAATGATTACGCGCTACTCCCGTCCCGAGATGCGGGCCATTTGGACGGACGAAAACAAGCTCCGGATTTGGCTCCAAATCGAACTCCTCGCCAGTGAGGCGCTAGTCAAGGAAGGAGTGGTGCCCAGGAAGGACTTCGCCAGGATCAAAGCCGGTTGCAACAAATGGTTCGCTGACCTGCCCGGCCTCGTGGCGCGCCAGCGCGAACTCGAGAAAGTGCTGAACCATGACGTCATTGGCTTCACCACCGCCGTCGCCGAGAAGATCAACGACAAGGCCAGTCGCTGGTTTCACTTTGGTCTGACGAGCAGCGACGTGGGCGACACTTGTTATGCCGTGCAGATGGTGCAATCGGCGGACATCCTGATTGCCGACGTGAAGCTCGCGCTCAAGTCCATCGCGCGGCGCGCCCGGGAACACAAGTTCACGCCCTGCATCGGCCGCAGCCACGGCATCCAGGCTGAACCGACAACCTTCGGACTCAAGCTCGCGCTGATGCACGACGAATTCATCCGCGCGCTGCGACGCCTGGTGGTGGTTCGCGAGGTCGTCGCCGTCGGCAAAGTTTCCGGTGCGGTGGGGACGAGCGCGCACCTGTCGCCGCGCGTGGAGGCTTACGTCTGCGAGAAGCTGGGCTTGAGACCCGCACCCATCGCGACACAAGTGGTCCAGCGCGACATCCACGCTGAATTCCAAACCGCGATGGCCCTCGTTGGCGCTAGCATCGAGCGATGGGCCGTCGAGTTCCGCCATCTCCAGCGGACGGAGGTTCTCGAAGCTGAGGAGCCGTTTACCAAAGGCCAGAAAGGCAGCAGCGCCATGCCGCACAAACGCAACCCGATTACCTGGGAACGCCTCACCGGACTCGCGCGCGTGCTGCGCGGCAATGCTATCGCCGCGCTGGAAAACGTCGCTCTCTGGCACGAGCGCGACATCAGCCACAGCAGCGTCGAGCGCATCATCTTCCCGGATTCCTGCACACTGCTCGATTACATGTTCGGCCTGCTCACTCGCCTGATGGACGGCCTCGATGTGTATCCCGAGAACATGAAAAAGAACCTCGGTCTCTCGCTCGGCATGTGGAACAGCCAGACCGTGCTGCTCGCACTCATCCGCAAGGGCCTTACGCGCGAAGCCGCTTACAAACTCGTGCAGGATGCCGCGATGAAGACCTGGGAAGTCAAACACGCCGGCCGCGACGACGCCAATTTTGTCGAGCAACTCCAGGCCGATCCCGCGGTGGCGAAACATTTCAAGAAGGGAGAATTGGAGAAGCTCTGCTCCCTCGACTTCCATTTCAAGGAAGTGAATAACCGGTTCAAGAAGCTGGGGTTGAGCTAATTGTTCCCATGCCAAATCGAAGGACAAAAGAGACAGAAGGGACACGACCGTCACCGACCGGCTCTGCGTCTCTTTCGTCCTTGCCGTCCCTTCCGAGGACCGAGCGCTCCGGCTTCATCCCGCCGCACGGCGGCTACCAAAAGCTGCTCTCATATCAGAAAGCCGAAGTCGTCTATGATGCTACGGTTCGTTTTTGCAGCCGCTTCTTCTCGAAATATGATCGCACTCACAGCCAGATGGTCCAGGCCGCCCGTTCCGGAAAACAAAACATCGTCGAGGGTAGTCAGGCTTCCGGCACGTCGAAGGAAATGGAGATCAAGCTCACGAATGTGGCCCGTGCCAGCCTCGAGGAACTCCTGACCGATTATCGCGACTTCCTTCGGACCCGCGGCCTTGAAGAATGGACCGCGGAACATCCTTACGCCCGACGCCTCCGCCAGCTCAACCGCCAACCCGATCCGACCTACGAAACCTATCGGAAGGGCATTGAGCATCCCGACCCGGCGATATGCGGGAACGTCATTATTGGTCTCATCAAGGTAACGAATTACCTGCTCGACCAGCAACTCAAGCGACTGGAACAGGACTTTCTGAAACAAGGCGGCCTGCGCGAACGAATGACCCGCGCCCGTCTCTCCGCACGCGCTATTCCACCAATGCAAGGAGCCAAGACTACAGGATCAAAATGAATGACTCCCGATGAGGCCAAGGACGTCAGGCGCTTTATTGAAAGCCGCAATTCTTATCTTGCCCATGGGCGTGACGGAGTTCGTCGATTTGAATACTGGGTCAATGACAGACGATCCGTCGATCCCGTCTTTCGGATAAAACTAGCCGAAGGAGCCAGAAGTATTCTCCATGAAGGCGAGCCTCAGTTGGTTTGCGCAGCATTGCAGTCACTCGCGGTTACAGGGACCCTTGATGATTGCCAATTGATCGCACGTTACGCACTCAATCCAGCACCAGCGGTCGCTCAAGACGCACAAACCTGTTTGAAACATCTACAGTGGCGATTCAAAACTTTGGCCCAGCTTCTCAATGAGGTTAGCGACCAGGAGTCCTTCATCGCGTTTGCTTACGCGTTGCTTGACGACCGCGAGCGGAATGAACCGCTATGGGAAGGCAACGTAGAGGGATGGAGTGATCGGCCCCGCGAACAATGGCAAAACAATACTATCTCCGATTATCTTGCTGCGGCTTTGAACTATTTCATCGGTAAAGACCGGGGTTCGGGACAATTGACCTGGCATGACATGGCCGCGTTCTTTGACTACGGCAGGACGTCCCACCAGACTATTGCGTTTGATTCTGCGAGTAGGCAAGCATTGGCGCAAGAAGTGACTGATCATGACTCTTTCGTTGTCTTTGTTAGCTCTTTGATTGTGGACCGACGGCGAGCAGAAGCGCTGGAACGCGAAAATCCACAATATTGGGGATGGGGTGCCCCGGAAGGCTGGGAGAACAGCCGGATTTCAGATTTCATCGGCCTTGCCATGCTTTACTTCGATAGCTGCGGGAACGCGATCCCGGAGCTTTCGTGGGCAGATCTCGCGGACGCGTTGTTTCAGGGCAAGATTTGTGAGTGACATGGCTGACGGTGCCGCCAAGCAGCAATGCGCGACGAGACAGGGTTGCGCATTTAGTCCGACCAGCTAGCATTTCGCCATGAAGACTGTTCTATATTCATCGCTGCTCTCCGGCATGATGATCCTCCAAGCCGGTTGTCAGCCGGCGGAGAAAGGTACCAATACCGTGAAACCCGAAATCAAAGCTTCCCAGTCCACCGCGCCCAAAGTCACCAAGACCGATGAGGAGTGGCGGAAGATTCTCACGCCGGAACAGTATCGCGTGCTGCGGCAGGCGGGCACTGAACGGGCGTTTGGCCCGGCATACGAAGAATTCAAGAAACAGGGCGCGGGCAAATACGTCTGCGGCGGCTGCGGCGCGGAATTGTTTTCGTCGAAGGAGAAATTCGATTCGCATTGCGGCTGGCCGTCGTTCTACGACCCGGCGAATGCCACCAACGTCGTCACGCGCCAGGATCTCGCGCACGGCATGGCGCGCACGGAAGTCCTTTGCGCCCAATGCGGCGGGCATCTCGGCCACGTCTTCAAGGGCGAAGGGTTCCCCACGCCGACGGATCAGCGCTATTGCATTAACGGGGTGTCGCTGAAGTTTATCCCGGCCAACGCGAAGGCGACGGAGAAATCGAAGCCGGGCCAGCCCTGATCCGATCAATCCGGCCGGTGACGCGGCAAGTCTGCTTTGAAATCTCCGAGGCTCGGCCAGTGCAGGCGTTGGTCGAGGTCCACTTCCGCCACAACAACGGTTCCCCACTTTTCCGCCTGCGCCAGCGGCCGGCCGTCGTGGTCCCAAACGGCACTGAGCATCCAGTCGCGTGAAATGTCTTCGTAGGTGCTGCTGACAAGGTAAACGTGATTCTCGCAGGCGCGGGCACTGGCCAGGCCCGGATTACAACCCCACACGGGCCAGGCGATGACTTCCGCGCCCCGATTGCTCAATTGACGCGTGACCTCCGGGAAGAAGCCGTCATAGCAGACCATCAAGCCCAGCTTGCCGAAGCGCGTGTCGAAGACGGGATAATCATTCCCGGGCGCGATGCCGGCGGCCACTTCGTCGCGGGGCAGGCAGACCTTGCGATATTTCCCGGCCACTTTGCCGTCGGGCGCAAGGAGCACCGCGACGTTGTAAAGGAGATGCTTGTCCCGCTCCACCAGCCCGGCGACGATGTAGAGGTTGTGCCGGGCGGCGAGTTGCCCGAAGTAATCCGTGGACGGGCCGGGGACCAGCTCCGCGACTTCCGCGAAGCTCAAGCCGGTGCCGAAGTAAGTGAGTGTCTCAGGCAAGACGACCAAATCAGCACGCTGCCGGGCGGCGTCCTCAATCAGCGGAGCGAACAGCCGGCATTTCTCGGCCGGGGTCTTGCCGCCTTGTGGCCGAAAATGGACGGCGGCCAGCCGCGCCTTTCGTCCGCCGGGCGGAGAGGTGGCGTTCAGCGAAACGTCGCTCCATTCGATCCTGCCGCCCGGCGCCCATTGCAAATGCAGTTCCACCACGGCGCGGGTCGCCTTGGCCGGCGCGCGATATACCTCCGACACTTCTGTCCAGCCGGCGGCATCAGTGGCTTTGTCCGTCGGGTGCTCTGCTTCGACTGTTCGCGCAAAGCCTCGCAGAAAGTTGGTGACGTAACGGGACGAGGCAGCGGCCCCGTCATCGCGCGTTACCTTGTTTCCTTTCTCGTCCTGCCACAGCAAGCGCACCAGGGCGCTGCGCCGCGGCGAGATGACGCGCTCAGTTCGACGGAAGGCTTCAAAGCGATAGAACGTGCCGCCGGTAATTGGAAACTTCTTCATCCAAAAGCCGTCCAGGCCGTCGCGGTTGTCATGGCGAATAGTCAGAGCGCCCTTGCCGTTGCGTCCGCCGTCGGATTGATAGGCGAATTCGGGACGGATCTCCTCGCGAGGCGCGGCGCACTGCCAGTCGGCCGGCGCGCCAAGAGCCTTTGCTGGCGAGGTATTAGCGCTCCAGCCAACGCATGGCAGGACGCAGAACAGTGCTTGAACCAAGAGGATGAAGCGGTTCGCAGTCATAACGATTCCGAAAGGTTTGGTGGCCGCCATGGTGAGCCTGTTTTGAGGTGAAAGCAACATCCGCCATGCAGGAAACTCAAGGCGGACTCGCCTTTTCAGCCCTGTGGTCATTCTGCCGAAAGAGTTGGTAGGCATGAATGACGACGGGAACAACGCGCCAAAAGATAGCCCTAAAGCAGGAGAAGGGACGGCCCACCTGCATCTCGGTCAATTAGCGCCGGGCAGCCCGGCTGCAGCGTCACCGAAAGAGAGTGTCACCGCCTTCGTTGCCAAGGCCGCGGCCCAGACCGTCAAAGAAAGCCCGGTCCCGGTGGTAGTGCCCAAGACCGCCGGCCCCTTGCCGCCGGAGTCGATGCTGGGCGTGGTGAGTTATTGCTATGCCAAGGGCGTGTACGGCTCGAATGACATCGGCCGAAAACTGAACCAGGATCCCGTCTTTCGCATCTCCTGCCAAAACCAGGTGCCGCGTCCGGAGGATATCCGACGCTTCCGCCGGCTGAATCGTGAGGCCATACAGAAGACCCTGGAAAAAATTCTTCACTTCGCGCGCGCAAAAGTCGCCGAGGCCTGGTCGCCGTCCAATCCTTTCCGCAGTGGACCACCTGCTCCAGCCCTGCCGATCACCGGAAAGACCGAGGAGACACAGAGCTTCGCGCGGCGCGAAGCGTCCGATAGGCTGGACAAGGCGACGTTCATCGATGGGATGTCGATGTAACGTGGTGCCGGCATTCTGCCGGAAGACCAAGGCGCCCCCTGCATTCGCATCAGCTTCTGCGTTGTTGCCTCGGTCCTGCCGGCAAGATGCTGGCAGCATGCTGATTCCTTTGATTGCAGAATCGGGATTTCCGATTAAGCTCTCACAACAGACGGCCACCACTGAACATGCGATTGATCGGACATTTGCCCAGCGAAACCAGCGCCAGCACCTTCAGCGATTACCTCTACGTGCAGGGCATCGCCAATGAAGTCGAGTCTGAGAAAGATGGCTGGGCCGTGTGGATCCATTCAGAGGACGAATGGCTCAAGGCGAAGGAAATGCTGGCGTCGTTCCTTGGCAATCCCACCGATCCCAAATATCGCAAGCAGGCCGCGCAGGCTCGCCAGCTCAAGACCGAGGAGGCGGCCCGGGAAGAAAAAGCAGCGGAACGGATCTTGGACCGCGCTAAAATCTTTCGCGCCACGATGCCGTACGGTGTCGGGCCGCTGACTTGTGTGCTCGTTGGCTTGTCGCTGGCCGTGCAATTCCTGACCGTGGCCGGCTACGAGGAACGAATTCTGGAGGAATTGTACATGACGGCCATCACCACGAAGGGCAGCGTGATGGAATGGTCGCGCGGGCTGCCAGAGATTTCGCAGGGCGAGTTCTGGCGCCTGTTTACACCAGTGCTCGTCCACGGTGACTGGCTGCACCTGCTCTTGAACATGCTCTGGCTGCTGGACCTTGGCAGCATGATCGAAGGACGGCAAAGCACCGGCCGGCTGGGCTTGCTGGTGGTGGTGATGGCCGTGGTGTCCAACTTCGGGCAATACCTTTTGTTCGATGCGAATTTCTGCGGGATGTCCGGTGTCGTCTACGGCTTGCTGGGTTATGTCTGGGTTAAGAGCAAGCTTGATCCCAGCTCCGGACTCTTCCTCCAGCCGCATACCGTGCTGATGATGATCATCTGGTTTTTCCTTTGCTTTACTCCCTTGATCCCAAGGATCGCCAACGGTGCGCACGCCGTGGGATTGGCCCTGGGGATAGTCTGGGGCTTCCTCGCCAGCTTGCCGCTGATGCGGCGGGGCAGCCGTTAAGGTCGGAGCCTCCGATCGTCAGGACATCAGCCTACTGACTTCTTGCGTGACTCAGCGCGCCGCGTAATGTCCGTTTCATGCGCTTCACTCGCCGACATTTCCTGAAGCAGACTTCTCTCGCTGCGACAGCGCTCAATGCCCCTTCAGTTCTCGCTCAAATCGCCGGTGATCGGCCTGCCCGCGCCGAAGGCGTCACTGTCGTCAATCCGCGCGCCCGCGTCCCGGTGGGCCTCATCATCGACGACTCGACCTGCCTGGTGAATCTGAACCGCTTCACCATGCCGCAGTTCGATCAAGCGTTCGTCGGCGCAAACAAAACCTACCATCGCAACTGGCGCGAGTGGCCCGTCGAAATCCCGGACGCTTTCGTGCGCAAGTTCGGCGAGTGGTGCGCAGGCGCAGGCGTGAAGGGCAAATACAGCATCGTCCCCTACCCTGCCTGTGTCGGACGCCTCGACCGCATGTTGCCCGGCTGGACGCAGCGCGAACTGGCCGACAGCCTCGAACTTGTCCGTACCGTCATGATGCCGAACTGGGACATCCATCCCGAAATGGTCACGCACTCGCGCGTCATCGACACGAAGACCGGGCATCCCTATCCCGATCACTCGCTCAAGTTCATGGAGAACTGGGAGTGGACCACCGGCCGCAGTGCCGACGAAATCGCCGACTACATGGCCTACGCCTTGCGCATCCTGAAGAATGTTGGCTTGCCCTGCGAAGGCATCACCACGCCCGGTGGTTTCGGGAACAAGGCACTCCCGCAACTCGCCCAGGCCACGCTCCAATCCGTTCGCGACGTTTTCAGCGCCGAGATTCCGCATTACTTCCGCCACCTCTACAGCGAAGGGCAGCAGAGCGTCGCGCCACGCGTCGAATACGCCAGCGGTCTCGATGGTCCTGACCCGCGCTGTGTTGTGAGCATCATCGGGTGTACTGGTGATTGGACTGGCGGCTGGGACAACACTCCACCCGGCGGCGCGGACAAGTTCATCACCGCCGACGGCCAATCCGGCCGCATGGTGGAAATCATCCAGCGCGGGCAACCCGCGCTCGCCCTCGCCCACTGGACCGGCATCTGGTGGAACGGCCAGGAACTCGGGTTCAAGGTCTGGCAGGAAGTCGTCCGGCGCCTCCATGCGCGCTTCGACAACCTGCTGTGGATGAAACTCAGCGAAGTCTCGCGCTACTGGGCCGCGAAGGAACTCACCCGCATCAAACGCGTTCGTAGTCACGTCTTGTTTCAAGCTCCATTCGCCTGTCCGAACTTCACCGTGCAATTCTCTGCCCCGGCCAACGCAGTGCCACGCCTCACGAGAGCCGCACTGCCAGGTATCATTCTGCGCGAGGTAAATCGCCCGCTTGACCTCATCAGCGGCACCTGGCATCGCTCCGGTCCAAGCGTCACGGTTTGCTTTGATCTTCCCAGGGGAACTTCGGTAATCGAAACCAGTTGAATTTCATCATGTGCAATCCGGTTCCGCTTCTTCGTAAAATCGCCATCCTGGAAGGCGTCTCGTTTCTCGTGCTTTTGGGCGTGGCCATGCCCTTGAAGTATTTCGCCGGCCTGCCGCTGGCGGTGAAGCTCGTTGGATGGCTGCACGGACTGCTGTTCATGGCTTTTGTTCTGGCACTCCTGCGAACGATGGTCCGTGCCCGGTGGCGCATGCGGCGCGGAGCGGTTGTCTTTATCGCAGGGTTGCTCCCTTTTGGCCCCTTTGTCATGGACCGCCGAATGTGCGCCTACGAAGCCGAGTTCAGCCAGCATTCCATCCCTGACATCTCGCCGGGCAAACTGTAGGCGTCTGTTTGAACCTGCCCAAGGGAGACTCAGTGGAGGACATGACTTGAACAAACATGGAGTGAGAAGGATTGCTCTGATAGCTCTCTCGGCCTCAGTTTCGCCAGGATTCGCTGCGTCCCAGCAACTCTTGCGGCGTGATGCCGATGTCCAGCTTCTCAGTCTGGCGCAACACGGTGACGATGGATCGCACGCCGATCTCGGTGCCGACTAGTTTTCGCAGCAATTCGTCCACACCGGCGATTGAATGGCCTTTGAAGGCGATGATGAGATCGCCTTCGCACAAGCCGGACAGGCGCGCGGGGCTGCCGGGTTCAACGCCCACCACGAGAACGCCGCGGCTCTGCGTCAGGCGGTAGTGCCGCCGCAGCCGCGCATGAATCGGCGCGGTCTGGCCGGCGATGCCCACGTAACTCCGGCGCACGCGGCCTTCTTTGACCAGCCAGCCTGTGATGAATTGCGCCGTGTTGCCCGCGATGGCGAAGCAGATGCCTTGAGCCGGCAAAATCATGGCCGTGTTCACTCCAATGACTTCGCCACGCGAATTCACCAGCGGGCCACCGGAATTTCCAGGGTTCAACGCCGCATCGGTCTGGATGATGTCGTCCATGAGCCGTCCGGTTTGCGAGCGGAGCGAACGTCCGAGGGCGCTGACAACTCCGGCGGTCACCGTCGCCTCAAAGCCATAGGGGCTGCCGATGGCGATGGCGAGTTGGCCGACACGCAAGCGGGCGGAATCGCCGAACTTCACCGGGACGAGATTGGGCGCATAGACGCGCAGAACGGCGATGTCGGACTCCGGATCTTCGCCCACCAGCACCGCGTCGGGCCGGCGTCCGTCAGGCAAGATCACGCCGATGCTGTCTGCTCCGTGGACGACATGGCTGTTGGTCAGCACGAGGCCGTCCGGGCTGATGACAAAGCCCGAGCCGCTCCCTGCGCCTTCGCGCGGACCGCGTTGGGTCTGGTGCCGTTTGGTCACTTCGATTTTCACGACGGAGACGCCAACTATCTCGGCAGCCTGCACGACAGCGCGGGAGTAGGCGTCAAACAAGCCCGACTCGTCGTCGCTCCGGATTGGCAGGCCTTTCCCTGAGCCGGGAGGCGCGGGCCGCTCTTCATCATTCAAACTGGTGATGAGGTTCGTCTTCATATTCATTCACGCAACATGGGTGATGACCTCGTCGGGTGCAAATCGCACCTTGGGCAGGGTCGCATACTTGTCAGTTGCCGCGCGGTAGCCGGCGGCCGCAACCACCACAGTCTGAAAGCCGTGCTCCGCAAGACCAAGGATTTCGTCGTAACGCGCCGGTTCGATGCCTTCCATCGGACACGTGTCGATGCCTAACAATGCGGCGCTCGTCATGAACTGGCCCAGTGCGATGTAAGCCTGTCGCGCCGACCAATCTCGCGGATTGAATTGCTCCGCCGGCTGCGCGAGAAAACCCGTCAGCACTTCGCGAAAACTGTTCAATGACTCCGGAGTGACGCCTCGCACGGCGGCGACGCGGTTCATGTAACGATCCACGTCAGTAGAACCGAGGTTCTTTCGGACGGCGAAGACGACGACATGCGAAGCGTTGGCCACCTGGCGTTGATTCCACGAGACAGGAACCAGCTTGTCCTTCGTGACTTGATCGGTCACGACGATAAACTTCCACGGCTGCAAACCGAAGGAGGACGGCGCGAGCACCAGGGATTCTTCGAGCGTCAGCCAATCGGCGGCCGGAATCTTTCGAGCCGGGTCGAACTGCTTTGTGGCGTAGCGCCAGCGGAGTTGATTGAGGAGTGTGTCGTTCGTGACTGGTTTGGTGTTCATAAGTCAATTGGCCGTGGTCGGTTCAGAGATGGCTTACACCCGTGCTGCTCCTGCCGCAGTGCGCAATGCGGCGAGCTTTGTCGCGATGGCCTTCTTGCTCACGATCCCGACGGTCTGGTCGCGCAGTTCGCCGCCACTGAAGTACAATAGCGTCGGGATGCTTTGGATGTTGAAGCGCGCGGCGAGCGCTGGCTGGTCGTCCACATTCACTTTCGTAACGACAGCGCGGGCGACTTCATCCAGCGCGGGCGCGAGCATCTTGCATGGCCCGCACCATTCGGCCCAGAAGTCCACAACAACGGGCAGATTGGATTGCAGCACTTCGCGGTCGAAGTTCGATTCGTTGATTTCGATGATCGGTTTCATAATTCAGTGTTCTTGTAATGAGGTTTCAGTTCTCGGTTCCAAGTCATGCAACTCCGCCAGCAGGCTGTCGAGGTCAAGCGGCTTGGTGGTCATCTGCAGTTGTCCGCCGGCCCGCGGCCATTCGCCGGGCGGCCGGTCGTGGTAAAGCTCGATTCCGTTGCCGTCCGGGTCGCGCAGGTAGATCGCGTCGCTGACACCATGGTCGGACGCGCCTTCAATGGCCACGCCGTGATCGAACAGGCGCTTGAACGCGCGGGCCAACTCGCGGCGGTTCGGATAAAGAATCGCGAAGTGATAAAGGCCCGTGCGTCCCGGAGGTGGTTGCGAAGCGCCTTCGCCCGCCCAGGTGTTGAGAGCAATGTGATGGTGATAGCCTCCCGCCGACAGGAAGACCGCGCTGTCGCCATATCGTTGAGTGATCTCGAACCCGAGCACGTCGCGATAAAACCGCAACGCGCGCTCGAGGTTCGAGACGGTCAGGTGAACGTGACCGATGCGAACTTCAGGATGGATGGCGGAGGTCATGGAAGAGCTCATTTTCTGAAGCTTGCGCGGTCATCGGCCTCGAGATAATCGAAGAGAGTTGTGGTCTCTGGTTTGAGGCCAAGCTTGGCGCACTCTCCGGCAAACCATTCCTTGTGCTCAGGATTCTCGTAAGGCCGGGATGCTTCGGTTGCGTCCGACCACGCTTTGACTTCAGCGGCAGTCTTCGGCGTTCCGTGGGTGTCCAGCCAGGCGGCGATTTGTTCGTCGCTCGCGCCGGACTGCAGCACGGGTTTCACTTCAGCGCCGGTGACTCCTTTGAATCCAAAGAGGATGTTATCGACCGGGCAGTTGAAATGATATTCGCCGGCGGTGCCGTTCAGGAACGCCCGGCCCTTGTCGGCCATGCGGGCAAGAATCGCGTAGCCGCCGATGCGAATGCGCGGACTGCGCGCAGCTTCCTTTCTCAGGTCTCGTGCGAGGTTCATCGTGTTTTGCATACTTGTGTTTAGTTGCGGATTGAGAGTAATCAGTGATAGCCGCCCGCGACCGTTAGAGTTTCGCCAGTGATCCAGGAGGAATCCGGTGACGCAAAGAAAACCGCGGCTGTCGCGATATCCTGCGGCTGGCCGATGCGACCCAAGGGGGTCTGGGCTTCGACCTGCTTGCGCATATCGCTTTCACCGATGCCGGCTGCTTGCAGGCCTTCCGTTTCCACCATGCCAGGATTGATGGCATTGACGCGGATGCCGCGCGGTCCGAGTTCCTTGGCCAGTGAGCGAGTGATAGCGTCCACAGCGCCCTTGGTGCCGCTGTAAACCGCGGCACCCGGAATGCCCAACGTGCTGACGATCGAACTGATGTTGACGATGCTGCCGCCCTTTGGGTTGAACTGCTTCACCGCCGCTTGCGTCGCAAGGGTGAGACCGAGCACGTTCAACTCGAATTGCTTGCGGAAATGTTCTTCCGTGATGTCTTCGACGGGCGCGAACTCGTAGATGCCCGCGTTGTTCACGAGGATGTCGATCGGGCCGAACGCTTTCTTCGTCTCAGCAAAGAGCTGATCGATGTCCGCCTTCTTCGCCAGGTTGGCCTTCACCGCAACCGCCCTGCCACCGCCAGCCTTGATGTCACCGACGACCCGTTCAGCTCCGTCTTTGCTGGCGGAATAATTCACGACAACCGACGCGCCCTCGGCGGCCAGGTGTTTGGCGATGGCGGCGCCAATCCCCTTGGATGCGCCCGTGACGACCGCAACTTTGCCTTCAAGTTTTCTAGTGCTCATGATTTCGTTTGGTTGATGTTTGATTTGTGAATGGAGTTCAGTTCAGATCGAACAGGAGTGCCTGTGCCGGTTTCTTCGCGGCCAGCGTCAAAGTGGATTCCTCACTTAACGCTGCACCATCGCCAGCGCGGAGGACCTGACCGTTCAAAGTCACCTCGCCCTCGGCCACCTGCACCCAGGCGTGTCGGCCCGGCTTCAAGGTGTGAGTCGCACTGGCACCTTCGCCCAGCCGCGCGAGCCAAAGGTCTGCGTCCTGCTGAATCGACACCGAGCCATCCCGGCCCTCGCGCGATGCCACAAGCGTCAAGCCCGGCTTAGCGGCGCCGTTGCCAAAGGAGCGCTCGGCATACGCAGGCTTCACACCCTTGCGTTCCGGCTGAATCCAGATTTGCAGCAGATGGACCGGCTCAATGGGCGAGTAATTGAACTCGCTGTGCGCGATACCCGTGCCCGCGCTGATGCGCTGGACATCACCGGCCTTCAGCACGGCCTCGTGGCCCATGCTGTCGCGATGCTGAAGCGCGCCGCTCAGGATGTACGTGATGATTTCCATGTCACGATGCGGATGCGTGCCGAAGCCGCCACCGCCTGCGATGGTGTCGTCATTGATCACGCGCAGACTGCGGAAACCCATCCAGTTCGGATCGTAATAGTTCGCGAAGGAAAAAGTGTGATGTGCGTCCAGCCAGCCATGATTGGCGTGGCCCCGTTCATTTGCTTTTCGAATTGTCATCATAGCCATCCATATGCTGACGGCGTGCCAAGCGGCGGGCAAGGGCTGGCAATGTGGGGAATCCACCGTATTGGCGCGGGTCCGCGAGCGATCGCTGGGTCACACAGCGTTCTGCCTTCTGGCAACGACGGTGCGTTGTTCACCAGTTCTGCGTTGTGTGTCAACGCAGAGGAGTTGCTTCTCTACCGGAGGGCCGCAAGCAAATCCGCCATCTCTTGAGGTGGGAGCGCCTGCTCAAAACCCTCGGGCATCAGGGAAAGGCCGGAACTGGTCAACTCTTTCAACTCGGCGCGCAACAGGGTTTCCTCCCGCCCGTCGGTGGCGCGCAAGGTGAGGTTGTTCGCCGTCTCGGACGTGATGATGCCGCTGACTTCGCGATCCGTCTTCATCATGGCGGTGTAGCTCACGTAGCGCGCCTCGACGGCCCGGTTCGGATCCAGGATGGCCTCGATCAGCGCTGGAATGGACTTGTTCGAGAGCGCCCCCAGGTCTGGGCCGACTGATTTGCCTTCACCCCCCAGCCGATGGCAAGTCGCACAATGCTGGCGATAAAGATCGAATCCACGCGTGCGGTCGCCCGAGAGCTTCTCTACGCCGTCGTAGCTCTTGAGCAACGCTTGCCGATCCGGCGCGATCGCGGCGAACAGTTTCGCGGCCCGTTCGCGGATGGATCGATCCGAATGTTGCAATAGCTTCTGCTGCCACGCGGCGCCAAGCTGCCGCGCCGGGATCGTGTCCTTCTCCATTCGCGCGACAAGCTCTCCCGTCCATTCGCGCCGGCTGAAGAGCGCGGCAAGCGCGTCCTCGCGTAAGTCGGGACTGTAATGACCCCAGCCAGCGAGCAGCGCTGTCGCCGCTCCCAATTCCTTCAAACGCGCCAGGGATTCGAAAGCAGCCTGCTGAACAGATATCGGATGTTCCGGGCGCAACAAGCCGCTGAGTTGCTTGAGATCATCCTCGCGTTGCGGCGCGCGACGGCCGAGCAAACGGATGGCAGCAAGGCGATCCGCTTCCGTCCCCTCAGAACGGCCCGCCGCCGGTCTTGCTTCGACGAAAACCTTTTCGAGTTTGCCGAGTGCGATCTGGAGCAACGGCGCCGCTTCAGACGTGAACTTCTCCAGAGACGAGTCGCGGCGTTCCAACGCGTCCAGGAACGCGCCCAACGCCGCAAACTGCCAGCCGGCAAACGAGCCATCGCTGCCGCTCTGCCCGACCTTTTCCAGTGCTTCCGCGATGGCGTCGTCTTTCTTCTGCGACGTGGCCAGGGCGAGCAATTCCTGGAGCAACCCGGCCGGTGCTTCGGCATGGCGGGCCAGGGCGGCCCGGAGCAAAACAGCGATGTGGTTGGTTGCCGAACTGAAGATAGCGACGCGAAGATTGGCATCGCCGAAGTCGCGCAGCGCCAGTTGCGCCAGCAACGAGCCGCAGTTGGTGCCACGCCATTCGCCCAGGCTAAAGGCGAATTGTTGACGGACTTCCGGCGCCGGATCGTTGGTTAGCGCACTCACTTCGGGAAATCCGGTGTCCATGCGCAGCCGTCCCTCGATCGCGCCGCCAAAAGGTTCGGCCACGCGGAGGCCGTGGGCGCGCACTTGCGGATGCGGATCCTTCCACGCCCGCATAGCGTCCTGCCGCGACACCGCCCCGAGGCCATCGAGCACGCAGAGGGCTTGGAGCCGTACCTTGGGATTGGAGCTTTGCGCCAGCAGTTGTTGCAAGGGTGGAACGGATGCAGGATCGGCGCGATGGATGAGAAGACGCTGCGCGGTATCACGCTGCCAGCCGTTCGGGCTGTCGAGCGCCGCGACGAGGCTCGTGGAGTCCAACTGGTCGAGGCGAGGAGTTTTCCGCAGCGCCGCATTCGACGGATAAACGCGGTAGATGCGGCCCTTGTCTTCGCCCGCGCGCAGGTCGAGGCGCGGCTTGATGTGTGCGGGAATCCATTCGGGATGCTCCAGTACCTGGCGATACATGTCCGCGATATAGAGCGCGCCGTCCGGTCCAGTCTTGAGCATGATGGGCCGGAACCAATTGTCCGCTGACGCGAGGAATTCGCTGTTCGTTTCGTCGGGCGCACGGCGGCTGGTGAAGGTGACTCCCCTCGGCTCCAGCACTTCCCGGTGGACGACGTTATGCACCGGGTCGCTGATGAAAACACTCGCTGCGAAGTCCGGTCCAAACAGGTCGTCGCGATACGGCGTCGGACTGTTGCCGCTGGTGACATGGTTGAACTGGTGTGGATCATTAAGGCGCTGCCGCGTGCGGCTGGCCGGATAGAGCCGGGTCGCCCCAGGCTGGATCGCCAGCATGTGTTTGGTCGATTTCACCGCCAGATACGGATTACGCGCGAGGTAATGCTCCGGGAGATGATAATGCCAAAGCCAGTTGGGATTATTGTTGCCGAACCAATTTCCCCAGTCGTCGCGATGTCGTCCGAACTGGGTCATGCCCGCAACCGCTTCAAACTCGCCCGTGTCGGGATGAAACCGGAAGTCGCGGCCGCTAATGTTCACCGCGTTTGTGAGGACCCTTGCCAGTTGGTTCGTATCCTTCTGGGCTGAAGCAAGCCTCCGCGCCAGGTCGCCCGCCACGCTGATTTTTCCTCCGCTGTCCCCATTCGCGCCATAGATCCAGTTATCCAATCCGTACTCGAAGCCGTTCACCCGATGCTGCGGATTGCCCTCCGAGAAGCCGGTGAACAGCGCTTCTCGTTTGTCCGCCTTGCCATCACCATCAGTGTCCTCTGAGTAGAAAATTTCGGGCGCAGCGCTCACCAGCACGCCGTTGCGCCAGGGCATCACGCCGGTGGGAAAGTTTACGCCGTCGAGAAAAACCGTCGCCTTGTCGTAGCGCCCGTCGCCGTCCAAATCTTCCAGGAACTTGATTCGCCCGCCGGGTTTGCCGTCGTTGTTCTTGCCCAGCGGATAATCCTTCATCTCCACCACCCACAGCCGTCCGTCCGCGCCCCACTCGAAGGCGATGGGATCAGTTACGAGCGGCTCGCTCGTCACGAGTTCGACCTTGAATCCGGGCCGGACGCGCATCGCCCGCAGCGAATCCTGCGGCGACATCGCTTGCGGCTCATCGACGGAGAGCAACTGGCGGAACGTGCGGCGATCCACCTTGTCCGGCAGATGCGCAGTGTCCTCGTTCTGGATCCACATCGTCTGTCGGGCGAACCAGACGCCGTTGTTCCGGTTCGTGCCACCGCGCACGATCATCGGGATGTCCAGCTTTGATTCGCCGCGTTTCCCGGTGAAGACCTCGTCATTCCAACCCACCTGCCACATCAAGCGCGGGTTTGCCTTCGGCACGAACAGGTGGAGTGAGAACTCCTTTTCGTTCGAGAACAGCACGTCGTCGTAACCGTCACCGTTCACATCGACGAAGCGCAGCCCGTTGTCGCGCCCCTCGGCGTCCACGATGGAAGTGCCGCGCGGCAAGGCGTAGGGGAGTTTCTTCCAAATCTTTTCTCCATCAGCCTTGCTGAAGATGGCGTTGTGCTTTTCATTGGAGACGATCAGTTCACACACACCATCGTTGTCTACGTCGCGCAAACGGACGCCACGGTCACGTCCCTGCACCACGATCTTCACCGGCTCGCCATCCAACTCCGCATCATCGATCAGCGATTCGTCCGTTCCGTCTCCGGCAAGCACGGCCGCTTTGCCTCGACTGTCCGCAAAAAAGCGTGTGCCAGAGTCCCGCCCCTGGCCATCCAGGCCGTGCCGACGAATCGACGCGGGGAAGTCTTGCTCCTCCCACCCTTGCCGGGCGGGATTCCAAACGCGCGTCCGGCGTGCTTGCTCATTGCCGATCGCCACATCCATCCACCCGTCGTTGTTAATGTCGGCCAGCCGCACGCCGTTATCCTGTCCGTTCATATCCCGCAGCGGCTGGCCCGCCAGCAGATTCCTGTCGAGCCGCTCCTGCGCCTCGCGGAAGGTGAGGAACTTCACCTTCTTTCCGTGCTTCTGCACCGCATAGTCGATGAACTGCACGAACTGGGAACTGGTGCTCCAACCGTGCGGATGAAAGACCACCGGGAAAACTCCCTGCTTCAGCACCGTGGCGTCGAGCGCCGCCTTCCAATCCGCCAGCGTCGTGGCGTTGGTGGAACCGTGCAGGTTGAACGCCTCCCAATCACTCGGCAGCAATGCCGGGAATTCCCAGCACAACTTCCCGATCACATACGGATACGGGTAATCCTCAATTGTCGTCGTGAAAGATGCCATGCTCACGCGCGTCGTCGCGTTCGTCTGCGCCGGGAGATACTTGCGAAACTTCTCCCGCCCGTCGGCGTCCAGCACCAGTTCGCGCGGCAGCGCTGGATCGTTCGTCGTCAGGATGCACATCACCGACGAGTCAATGGTGAGGAAGCGGCCTTCCGGGCTGACGCGATTGAAAATCTCCGCATAGAAACGCGGGCTGGAGCTGTTCATCGAATCGCAGCACGGCATGCGAAACGCCACCGACTTGTTCCCGGGAATCTGGCTCATCAAATCCACGCAGCCGTGATACGTGTCCGCCGCCGCGCCGAAGTCGCCCCTGGCCAGGCACGGGCACGGGTGCGCCAGCGTATGGATATCCAGGGACAAACCTTCCTTCAACCACACCTGCGCCTGGGCGTTCGTCGGCGCGATGGCATTGACCATGATGCTGACCGGCGCGCGCCCGTCAATGCGCTTGAGCCGTTCGAGAATGGGCCGGAGACACCGTTCGTAGCGCTCCGTCTCCCGCATGTCGTCGATGGACAGGATGACCACTGCTTCCACCCCCGGCTCGCCGACCCATTGCGGCGTCGTGAGCTTTGGGAAAGGCAAGCCCGGATAAAACGGATCGTTGCCGTCGAGATAGGTGAGCCGGTTGGCGTTGGTGGAAAACCCGGCGGCCTGAACGCGAAACAATCCGCCCGCCAACAGCGAGAGGGCTCCGAGGATCGTCAACCATCGCGGAGTCATACGGGCGGAGAGCTTACGTTCTACGGCAACGCCAGCGAGGCAAAAATAGCGGGTGACGGCGAGTGGTTTACCCGTGCCGAGGAGGGTTGCCCGGATGCAATGGGTACAATTGCTAGGGTATCATTCCTATTGCGACGGCGAGTGGAGTCCTGTTAAGTCTCCCTTGTTTTAGCGGTAATGAGTGATTGAGAACCATGTCAGGCAATCCCGCCAACGAAAACCAAGGAGACCATCCTTTGAAAACAAACAACCCGTGTTGCCAGCAAGTCATCCACGGCATTCTTCCCGGTGTATGCTTCGCAATCCTGGCCCTGTCGCTTGCCGGTTGCCAGACCGCCCCTCCCGCCACGCGGGCGCCGAACGACCCCGTGCCTTTCACCACCGCGGTATTGCGGGAAGGCGACAGCATTAAAATTGCATTTCCCGGAGCGCCCAATCTGGACACAACCCAGCAGGTCCGCCGCGACGGAAAAATCACGCTCGCGCTCGGCGGCGAAATCGTGGCGGCCGGAAAAACGCCGGCCGACATCGAAAGGGAAGTGTTGAGGTTGCACGGGGAGCAACTGGCCGTGAAGCAAGTGGTAGTGACAGTCACCTCGTCGGCGTATCCGGTGTACGTCAGCGGCGCGGTGTTGCGGCCCGGCAAGATTCAGGCGGACCGGCCGATGACCGTGCTCGAAGCCATTATGGAGGCAGGCGGGTTCGATCACGCAAAGGCCAATCTAAGACGGGTGACGGTGCTGCGAGAGTTTGAAGGGCAAACGGTCAGCCACCCGCTTGATATGAGGAAAGTTCTCAAAGGCGATCCAGGAGCCAAACCATTTTACCTCAAGCCCGGAGACAAGATTCACGTTCCGCAGAAGTTCAATTGGTTTTGACCCGAGATCGTGCCGCTCGGGGAGGCATGTTGCACTGCCTCGCCTCCCGCGCCGGATTGGAGCGCCGGCCTCCGGCACGGCGGGTTCGGTGGCAGGAGTTCGCGCCGTGCCGGAGGCCGGCGCTCCGCAGGCGAAACGAGTCAGGTTGATCCTGAACTGACTCCCGTCACGCCGAAAGCAGCACCTTGTAAATCACTCCCAACAGCCCCGCGCCGAATACCACCGGGATGATGTCCCATTTCCATTTCAACATTCCGACGAAGGCGATCAAGGCGACGGCAACGGCGTAAATGTCCGCAGTTTTGCCGTCTGGCCACAGGACGTGCCAGCCGAACCACACCGCGAGATTCAGGATTACGCCAACCACAGCGGCGGTTACGGCAGAAAGCGCGGAGGTCAGCCGCTCATTGCCGCGCATCTGTTCAATGTGCGGCGCGCCCAGGAAAATCCAGAGGAAACACGGCACGAAGGTTGTCCAGGTGGTGATGAACGCACCGAGAGTGGCCGCGGCGAGCGGCGGCAGTTGTCCCGGATGCTGCCATCCGCCGAGGAAGCCAACGAATTGGAGCACCATAATGAGCGGGCCGGGCGTGGTTTCCGCCAGGCCAAGCCCGTCGAGCATCTGTCCCGCGCTGAGCCAGCCGTGGTTCTCTACAGCCTGTTGGCCCACGTAGGGCAGCACCGCGTAGGCTCCGCCGAACGTCACCATCGCCGCCTTGCTAAAGAAGATCCCTTCGCGGAACAGCGTGTGGTCCCAGCCCAGCCACAGGCCAAGCGCGAAGACCGGCGTCCACCAAAGCAGAAGGCTCACGATGCAAACTTTAATCGCGCGCCCCAGCGAAGGCCGTGTGTGCAGCGGCGCGGAGGCCTGATCGCTGAGGACAGCATCGCCAATGTTTCCACCTCCGGCCTCCTGGTTGCCGACGATCAGGAACTTCTTCGGCCACCATTTGCCGCCGAGCAATCCCAGGACGCCCGCAGTGATCAGGATTAGCGGGAACGGCACTTTCAGAAAATAGATCGCCACGAAGGCCAGCCCGGCCAGCGCCCACATCACCTGATTCTTCAACACGCGCTTCCCGATGCGAACGACAGCCACCGCCACAATGGCGAGCACGGCAGGCTTGAGTCCATAAAAGACCGCTTCGACGGCCGGCACTTTGCCAAAGCTCACATAGACAAAACTCAGCGCCCAAAGAATGAAGGCCGACGGCAACACGAACAGCCCGCCCGCTACGATGCCTCCCCAGGTGCGATGCAACAACCAACCGATGTAAGTCGCGAGCTGCGTCGCTTCGGGACCGGGCAGCAACATGCAATAGTTCAGCGCGTGGAGGAACCGCGCCTCGCTGATCCACTTCCGTTTCTCCACCAACTCGGCGTGCATGATGGCAATCTGCCCGGTCGGCCCGCCAAAGCTGATGAAACCGAGCTTGAGCCAGAAATGAAACGCCTCGCGAAAGCCCGGAGGCTCGGCGGCGGACGGCTCGTGTTTCACCGGCGGGAGTGTTTGAGAATGTCCGTCGAATCGCTAGAACGAAATGCCGGAGGTGGCGCCCAATTGCCCGCCAAGGAAAGAGGCAATTCATGCATGATTTTTCTTTTCTCCCGCCGCCTCCGTGAGTTGACTTATGCCGATGCTTGAATGGTGGACCAAGCATTAGCGGCAAATTTCTGTATGCCTTCGTCTTCTCACATCGAAACCGCGGTGCGCGAGCGTTACAGCCAGGCCGCGCAGGTAAAGGCCGAGGTCTTGTGTTGTCCCATTGAATACGACCGCCAATACCTCGCGGTCATCCCGCAGGAGGTGCTGGAGCGCGATTACGGGTGCGGTGATCCGTCAAAGCATTTGCGCCCCGGCGAGACGGTGCTCGATCTTGGAAGCGGCGCGGGCAAAATCTGTTTCATCGCGTCGCAGGTCGTCGGGCCGTCCGGCCGGGTAATTGGCGTCGATATGAATGACGACATGCTGGCGCTGGCACGAAAACACCAGCAGTCGGTAGGCGACGCCATCGGCCATCACAACGTCGAGTTCCGCAAAGGGCGCATCCAGGATTTGGCGCTGGATCTGGAGCGGCTGGACGCCGAGTTGAAAAGCCGCCCCATCGACAGCGTCAACGCCTACCTCGCTGCCGAAACCCTCGCGGAGGAATTGCGCGTGCGCCATCCACTGGTGGCGGACGATTCAGTGGATGTGGTCGTGTCCAATTGCGTGCTCAACCTGGTGGACACGCACGCCAAGGCCCCGTTGTTCAGCGAAATCTTTCGTGTGCTCAGGAAGGGCGGGCGGGCGGTCATCTCCGACATCGTCAGTGACGAGGAAGTGCCGTCGGCGATGCAGAACGACCCGGAGCTGTGGTCTGGTTGCATTTCCGGCGCTTTGACCGAGGAAGGTTTTCTACGCGCATTTGCCGAAGCAGGTTTCTACGGTATCAGGCTTTTGAAATGGGAGCCGTCACCGTGGCGCGCCGTTCAAGGCATCGAGTTTCGTTCCGTGACGGTCGAAGCGTTCAAAGGCAAGCCGGGCGAGTGCTTCGACTGCAACCAGGCGGTCATCTACAAGGGGCCTTTCAAAGAAGTTCTCGACGATGACAATCATCGAATGGAACGCGGACGCCGCTACGCCGTGTGCGACAAGACGTATCAACTGTTCCAGAAAGCGCCGTACCGGGAATTCTTCGAGTTCGTGGAGCCACGTACGCCTGTTCCAGTGGAACAGGCCCGGCCGTTCGACGACGCAGAAATGAAACGCCGTCATCCCAGAGAGACCAAGGGCGAGGACCACGACGCCACCGGTGGATCGAATCGATGCTGCGACGGCGGCAGTTGCTGCTGAGCAGAGGAAAGCCGAAGGAGGATCCGCAGGGAATCGACTCAGCTTTGTATTCCCCTCAGGCATGATTGAATTATTGGAAGCAACTGGCCGAACACCGGCACTTGCGCTACTCTTCCGCAACAGCGTTGAACTCGGATCATGTTCAAGACACTGAAACTGTGGCAGCACGCCAGCGCATTGAAGAGCAAGGGCAACTCTTCTGAAGCTTATTCTGCCGTGCTGGAGTTGGGCCGCATCGCGGATGACAAGGCGGTGGAGCTGCTCATCGAAGCCCTGGCGCGGAAGGACGGGGTGGCCCGCAGCGCGGCGCGCGAACTGGGCAAGATGCGCAACGAACGCGCCATCGCTCCCCTGGTTGCGCTGCTCGGCGACCCTGAGGTGAATCAGGCCGCGGCGGAGGCATTGCTGGCTTTCGGCCCGCCGGCCGTCGGGCCGTTGATGGATGTGTTGCAATCGGGTAATGGCGACGCCCGGCAAGCGGCGGCCTTCGCGCTCGGAGAGCTTCGGGACAAACGAGCGGTCGAACCCCTCGTGCAGGTGATGCAAACCGACGACGTTTACGCCGTGCGCACCGCCGCTGCCAACGCTCTGGGACAAATCAAGGATGCGCGCGCCGTCTGGGTGTTGGTCGGCACGTTGCAGATGCGTGATGAGACCACGCCGGAACGGCAGGCCGCGCTGGAACAGCTTCGCCACGCCACCCAGCTTGCGTTGCGGAAGATCGGCGATCCGCTGGCGGCCAAGGCCGCCCCGGTGACAGCCACGGCCCTGGCGGAAGCCGCGGTTGTTGAGGCGGAACAGAAACTTGCCGATTCCGGCGTTCACCCACGGTTGATCGGCGACGTGAAGCTGCTCAACACCGTTGAAATGGTGGAAGTGCTCAGAGAGTTGATCAATGCCAGTGAGGAAATCTCCTGGGCCAAACTTGAAAGCCGCGAACCGATGCTGGCCGCCTACTTCAAGACCTACGAACAGCGCTCCGGCGTGGCGGAAACCATCGGCAAGGAACTGCATCGCCGCGGCGGACGAGCGTTGATGAAACAAGTCCTGGAGGAACAACTCAACGGGTACGCGGCCATCGCCAACTGGTGGAGCGGCATCGGAGAGTGGGCCTAGCCTGAAGGCGCTCAGGCAACGCCCGTCTTGCTTGTCTTCAGGGCAGTTTGCCTCGGGGCTGTTGTAGCGAGCAACGCGTCTGTTCCCACTCTAACTGCCCCCACAATCACCGCGCCGTTTTCAACCACAAGTTCGCGCGCCTCCAGGTTGCCAAACCAGCGGGCCGTGGACCGCAGCACGATCCTGCCTTTGGACTTCACGCTGGCGATTAGTTCGCCAGAGATGTCCGCGCCGCCCAGCGTGATGGTTTCCGGCCAGCGGAACACGGAGCCGGCGGGGATGACCAGCTTGCCGGTCTGAAAAGTGCCTTTGATTTCTGCGGTGCGGTGGACCTCGAGCGAATGTGCCGCGTTGAGCTTGCCCAGGAACCGGCCCTTGAGGATGACATCCGCCGCAAAAGTCTCAGTGTTGAAAACGTAGCCGCCCTCCTCGATGACGAAGCGCCCGTGCGTGCGAAAGTTTTTGGAAACGGCGCTGCTGATCACGTAGTCGCGCAAATCCAGATGGCTGCTGCACCGCTTGCACATCGTGGACTGCGCCGAAAGTGAAACTTCGAGCTCGGTGCCGCACTGGAAACAGGTGACAAGCCGGACCTCGTGCAAGCGCGGCGCGCGTGGGGCCTTCGCGCGCGAGCCATTGCTTCCGGGCGTTTTTTCCGCCGGCGGGACGGGGCGTAGCACATCTTCGAGCCGGAAGTATTGCCGGCACTTTTTGCAGACGCTGGAGTAGGCCGCCGCCGGCTCGGACTGCGTGTGGCCGCACTTGGGGCACGCCACCAGCACCTTGTCCTGTTTCATGGCTGGCCTTCAAACGAGCCGTGCCAGACACCAGCCCTCGTTACGGCGAGCGCTGTTTGCCTGCCTCGGCGGTGGCCATCGCCGGTGGACGCGGCGGGGCAGTGGGCGCGACCTTGTTCGGGTTGACCTCGGTCTTGCCCACGAAGGTCACACCTTCTTCAATGACAAGCTTGGAGGAGCGAATGTCGCCAAAGAGTTCGGCCTTGGACTTGATCTCGATCTTGTCCTTGGCGGTGACGTTGCCATTGACCTTGCCGCGGACGACGACCGCGTTGGCGTTGATGTTGCCATTGACGACGGCCGAATCGCCCAGATTGAAAGTGCCGTCGGTGTTGACTTCACCGTCCAGCTTGCCCTCGAAAGTCAATTCGCCGGCGAATTTCAGGTTGCCCTTAATCTCCACGTCGGAGTTCAGGACGTTCTTTGCATTTCCCATTGTACTCATATTCGGTTCCATAACGGTTGGTTTCTGAGGTTGCTCTGCTAGTTAAGGTGCAAGCGCCCCGGTGTGTCAACCGCAGAAGCCAGAGGGAAGCAGTTCTCTTTTACTTGAAAAAAAGCAAACGGCAGCCGGCCAGGACGATGAATCCGCCGAAAAGCTTCTTGAGCGTCTCCGCCGGCAGCGACTTGGTGAGCGCCGCGCCAAGGAATCCGCCCACAATTGCCAGCGGCACGAGTAACGCGGCCATGCGCCAGTCGATATTGCCAAGCTGATGATGCTTGAACGCGCCGGTCAGTGCCGTCGGGATGATCACGACCAGGGACGTGCCGATGGCGGTCTTAATGTTGGTGTTCAGCAGAAACACCATCGCCGGCACCATCACGATGCCGCCGCCCACGCCGAACAACCCGCTGGTCACGCCTCCGAACAGCCCGATGAACGCCGCGATCAAGTATTGCATGGGCCGGTAATGCCCTTGGGGTCGCGCCCCGACAACTAAAATCATTGGCAGCCACGCGGCACCACAATAGTTTCAGCGATCGTGACTGCTGTGGCCAATCCCACCCTGAAAGCCTTCATCGAGCAGCTTGGCGATGAACTGCTGCTGGCCCAGGTCGTCATCCGCCGCGCCGGGCGCGGTTACGAACTGTGCCACGCATCGGATCGCCAGCGCACTCCAGCGGAGTTGCGCCTGGCTCCAGTGGCTGAGTTGCGCGCGCTGGCTCTCCATACGGCGGCCGGCGCGTTCCGTCCGCTCAAGTCCGCGCCAAATCTTCAGTCCGGCTGGCGTGTCATTGTGCAGAATGACGAAGAGCTTGAGTCAGCTTTGAGTCAACTTTATCCGGGCGCCATCGCGGATTGGTTCGCCGCGCAACAACAGCCCGCGCCGGTGACGCATTATCGCGAATTCACCGAGCGCCAGACCGGAATGTATCGCGTCACCACCATGCTGACCGACGAGCAGGGTGCGCAGATGACGCGCGCTTGTTGCCATCGCCGCTTCTGTTTGAAGCGCCGTTTGTGGACCGTTGGCGATCTGGCGTTGGATGCGGCAGGTGAAAAGAGTTTGATTCCGTGCCTGGAGCCATGCGCCATCCTGCTGGAGTTCGCCCGCAAAACACTGCGGTTGGAACAGGAGGAGAAGACAACCGCCTCGGTTACGCCAGGCGAGCCGGAACCGTTGCAAGCCGCGCTGGAGTCGGCGCTCAACGCACCGGCTGCCGCAGAACGCGAAGCGGATTTCGATTCACCCGCCAATCCGCGCCGCCTGCAACTGGCGCTGGAGAAGTTGAAGTCAAAGTAACATCAGGGCAGTTCGCGCAGACGTAATCCTCGAAACTCAACCGGCGCACCTTCCGATTCGAGGCAGAGATAACCGGTGGCGGGCCGGCAGTCGGTGCCGCCGGAGACTTCCTCGCCGTTCACCCACAGCCGGACTTCGCCATTAATGGCGCGGACGTAGTAATGATTCCATTCGCCTACGCCTTTGCAGAGGTTCTTTCGCGGGAAACTCCGCTGGCCATCGGGCGCGACGGGCGGGAATGGTTTCATCTTTGTCGAGCCCGTCGGGAAAACGTCGCCATTCGTCGTAAACCAATCCGCCTTCTTTCTAGTCTGCTTTTCGTATTGTTCGATGTAGCCGTGGTCGAGCACTTGCACTTCGATGCCCGTGGGCAGGCGGCCCTTGCCGGCTTCCAACGCTTTGATCGATTCCGGCGTGGCCCAGAGAAAAACCCCCGAATTGCCGCCCGGCTGGAGGTGCCGCCATTCGACGACCAGTTCCAGATTAGTGACCAGTTTGGTCGAGCGAATCACTCCGACCGGCTTGCCAGTGCAATGGGCCACTCCATTCGTCCACGCCCAAGTGTCGGCGCGGCAATTGACGTTGGTGAAGAAGCTCTCACCCACCGCCTGCCAGCCAAGCCCGGTGCCATCAATGAAGGCCCGCGGCAATGGCCCTTCAGCACCCACGCAAGCGATGGACGAGACGAAGGCGCAACCGAGTGCAGTCAGGCGTCGGTGATTGTTCATGTCCATGATGGATTCAATCCGGCTGGAGCTTATTCAACTTCATCTGCCCGGCTGCCGCGAGCGCATTGATTTGCCGTAGTTGAGAGGGTTGGTCCGCCCCACCCCGGCCCTCTCCCCCAGGAGAGGGAGCGCGACGTGAGTATTCTGCAAGTTACAGGCGTTGCCTGCCGCGTTCGTCACCGCTGACGATTCGGCGACAGTCTCGAAAGGCACAGGGCGCGGAAGATGGTGCCCCCAATTGTCGAAACGCGTTCATCGCGCACCCTCTCCTGGGAAAGAGGGCCGGGGTGAGGGCGAGCGTTTTCCAGTTCCTCTACGACCGCGATAAGCAGACGCACCCGGCCGCGGCGATTTGACATAATTCCCGTTGCGCGAATCGTGGCCGCGCGCAATGGTTCGCTCATGTCTATGAATTCCAACATAGGCCGTGGTCGTTAAACCAAAGGAGAACGTATGAAGCATCGTTTGTCAGTCATCTCGCGGGCAATATCCCAGGCAGCGCTGGTCGGTCTGCTGCTGTCCGCAGCGGGTCTGCGATCGGCGGAGATTCGAGGCCTGGATTTGACGGGCACGGTGCGCAACACGGAAGGCGACCCGGTGGGTGGAGCCACGGTGTTCATTTACACCGCCGCGCCCAGGGAGGGCGCGGGAGTGTTGTGCCCGTCCTGCTACGCGGATTGCCGAAAACGCACGACCACGGATGCCCAGGGCCGCTTCACCATTGAAAGTCTCGACCCGGCGCTGCTGTTTCGGGTGCTGGTGGCCGCGGGTGGTTATCAACCCAAGTTCACGGACAAGGTTGACCCTTCCGCAAAACCATTGAGCGTAAAACTCAAGACCACGTCGTTCGGCGACACGCCGGACACGCGCGTGACGGGACGGGTGGTTAACACCGAGGGCAAGCCGGTGTCCGGCGCGGTGGTGAACATCCGCGGCGTCACGCGCGGAGAATCAACCCGCTTTGGCGGCAACCGGGACATCGACCCCCTGGCAGTGACGGACGATTCCGGCAAGGTTGTCATCCGCGGCGACGAACCCTTCACAGCGTTGGGCGTGGACGTGGAGGCGCGGACTTACGCCAAACGAGTCTTTCAACGATTGGCCACGGGCGACACCGTGCATGAGCTAAAGCTGACGGAAGGGGCATCGGTCGAGGGAAGATTGGTGAAGGATGGCAAGCCCGTGCCCCACGCCGAAGTGGGCATCGCGGGCGCGGATCGGAACTCGGAAATCTTCGTCGGCGATTATTCGGTCGCAACGGACGAGGAAGGCCGGTTCCTGTTCGTCAACCTGCCCCCGCGCACGGGTTATTTCCTGTACGGGCGGATGAAGTCCCTCGGATCGCGTGGCGCCGTGCCGGCGCGGCGCATCACGACGGGTGACGACGCGGCCACGCTGGAGGCGGGCGATTTGAAGGTGGAGCCGTCGTTTGCCGTCGCCGGACAAATCACTCTGACGGACGGCGGGCGCATCCCGCCGAAGACACGGGTAATGCTCAGCCGCGAAGAGGCGTGGGACACCCAGCAGGTCGAGGTCGATTCCCAAGGCAAGTTTCGCCTCGATGGAGTGCCGCCGGAATCGGTCAATCTCCACGCCAGAATTTCCGGTTACCGGCCATCGATGCGCAACGCCAGTCTGGATCGCTATGCGCTGGTGGGACGGATTCGAAGCGACAAGACCGACTTGATCTTCGAATTCGAACCGGGGCCGCAGCATGACCCGAACATCTCCGGGCCACGAGGATTGCGTGAAGAACCCTTGCGCGGGGCTGAGGCGGTGGATCCGTTGGGCGACATCAAGGTGACTGGCACCGTGAAGGACGCGGAGACCGGCAAGCCGCTGCCGTCGTTCACGGTGACCGAGGGACGCGCTGACGAATATCGTCGCGAGGAATTCAACTGGTTCAATACGCGCAAGACCACGCAAAGCAACGGCGCCTTCACGGCCTATTTCTTTAAGCGAACTCAACCGCCCGGTGTTTTGATCGAGGCGGAAGGCTACGTGCCCTACGCATCGGGAGGCGTTACCACTGCCGAGACGAATCTCACCGTGACGATGAAGAAGGGAACTGGTCCGGCAGGTGTGCTTTTGAAACCGGACGGCAAACCGGCCGCGGACGTGACAGTCTATCTCGCGGACATGCGCAATAGCGTTTACGTGGACGGCGAGAAGATGAAGGTCCGCGAACAGTCGTATCCGGGAACGCGCCGCACCCAAACGGACGACAACGGTAAATTCTCCTTTCCGCCACAAGTCGATGCCTATGCGGCTATCGTGGTGGATGACGCGGGTTTTCTGGAAACGAAGGTGGACGGCCTCGCGCCGGCGAAGGAAGTCCGCTTGCAGCCGTGGGCACGCGTCGAAGGCCGGTTGATGATCGGGGCAAGGCCAGGCACCAACGAGTCTGTTCGTTTGTGGCCGGCGCACGTGCCCCACGCCGATCATCCGCGCTCGTTTCCTGCCTTGGGGCTTTATTTGCGGACTACGACTGATCGCGAAGGCAAGTTCGTCTTCGAGCGCGTCCCACCGATTCCGGTGGAGGTTTATCACGAGCCGAAGGTCCGTGATAGCCGCACCGGAACCATCGCGATGTCCCAGACGACGAAGTTCTCGCTCAAGCCGGGAGAAACGCGCGAGCTGACTTTGGGCGGCAAGGGGCGTCCGGTGGTGGGCCGTTTGGTGGTGAACGGCTACGAGGGAAAGATCGACTGGCGAGCTGACGTGCAGAGCATGGAGTTAATTGTCCCTGAGCCAGCGGGCCTGCCCGACTTTCAGGCGCTCTACAAGGAGTTCAATCAGGCTCACGGCGCGGCAAAGACAGAAGACGAAAAGACCGCCGCGCGGGCAGAGCTTGATCGCCGCCAAAAGGAAGCGACGGAAAAGCAAAGGGCGTTTTACGCCAGCGACGCCGGACAGGAGCACCACTTCGCCAAACGGCGCTATGCGCTGAACTTTGCCCAGGACGGTTCGTTCCGTGTCGAGGACGTGCCCGGCGGGAAATACACGCTCCGCGTCGAACTGCGTGAAGGCGGTGACGGTCCCTCGCGCTACTCCGCGCCGAAGATTGGCGACTTGACCAAGCAAATCGAAGTCCCGGATTCTCCTGGCGGCCGTAGCGATGAACCGTTCGATGTCGGCGCGCTGGAGATGCAGGCGCGCAATGCGCTGAAGGCGGGCAAGGCCGCACCGGACTTCGAGGTCGCCACGCTGGACGGCAAGAAACTCAAGCTCGCCGACTTCAAGGGGAAATATCTGTTGCTCGATTTCTGGGCCGTGTGGTGCGGGCCGTGCGTGGCGGAGACGCCGCACCTCAAGGAAACCTATGAGGCGTTCAAGGACGACAAGCGCTTTGCCATGGTCGGCCTGAGCCTCGACCCGGACGCCTCCGCCCCGCGCGACTATGCGAGGAAGAACGAGCTTGGCTGGACGCAGGGCTTTCTTGGCGAATGGGCGAAAACCGATCTGCCCAGCCGCTACGGCGTCGAAGGTATTCCGGCGATCTTCCTCATTGGTCCGGACGGGAAACTGGTCGCAACTGGCCTGCGCGGCGCCGAAACTCAGTCCGCCGTGCGGACGGCCCTTGGTTCCCAAGGCAAAGAGTGAGCCAGAAGTTACAATTCCGGGATTGCCGGACATGGGCCGGCAAGGTTAAAAATCCCGCCCGTGAACCTCAGGACCAATGACCAACACTCGGGAAACCGCGCCTTCCCGCCCGCCATAGCCACTTCATTTGATACCCCCCTGCCGTGGTTTTCACCATCACCGTCCGGACTGCGGAAGGAGGCCTGGTTTTGCGTCAACCGTTTCGCCGTCGCCGCCGCGTGTGCCGTAAGTTTCGGTGCGTTCTTCGCCCTGGGTGGGATTACCCGTGGGGCAAACTCCGATTGGCGTGAGGTGAAGGATGAGCCGGGAGTCAGCTACAAGAACGAAAGAATCGCCCGCGCGCCCTGGTCCATTCACGTCTTGAGGATCGACCGGTCGCGCAAAGACCTTGGCTTTGTCGCCGCGCACGCGAGGGACAAGGTTCTTGGCGTCAGCATGATTGCACAACAGGCCCGCGCTGTGCAGCCCGAGATCGGCAAGGCCATTGGAGGGGTCAACGGCGACTTTTACCTGCGCGACAATCCGACTTACGCCGGCGATCCGCGCGGGCTGCAAATCATGAATGGCGATCTCATTAGCGCGCCCGACACGGTTTGTGTCTGGTTCGATGCCGACGGGAACCCGCACCTGGATGAAGTGAAGGGCGATTTCAAAGTCACCTGGCCGGACGGTAAGAAGACCCCGTTCGGTCTCAACCAACAGCGATCATCGAGAATGGCCGTGCTTTACACTCCGACTTACGGGCCTTCCACGCGCGCTATCGGTGGTCGGGAACTGTTGCTCGAAAAAAATGGCGATGGCCCCTGGCTGCCGCTCCAGGCCGGGCAGACCTACCGCGCGCGAGTCCGCGAGGTGAATACCAACGGCAACACCAAGTTTTCCCCTGAAATCATGGTGTTGTCGCTGGGGCCTCAGACGCTTTCCGCTCTGCCTGAGCTCGCGCCCGGTCTGGCGCTGGAAATCTCGACCGCCACCACGCCAGACTTGAAAGGAGTGAAAACCGCCATCGGCGGCGGTCCCACCCTCATCAAAGACGGGAAGGCGTTCACCCTGAGAAGGCCGCCTGACGGCGCTTCGCGAAATTACAGCGAGATGTCCAAATACGAAGAGCACCCGCGCTCCGCAGTGGGTTGGAGTCCAACTCATGTCTATCTGATCACCGTCGATGGCCGCCAACCAGGCCTTTCAATCGGCATCAAGCTCGCCGATCTGGCCGAGTACTTCGTGAAGCTCGGTTGCACCGACGCCATGAACCTCGATGGAGGCAAGTCCGCTCAAATGTGGATGACCGGCCGGATTGTGAACGATCCCTGCCAGGGTGAGGACACGGTGGCTAATTCGCTGCTGGTTGTCCGCAAGCCCGAGGGGCGCTGAAGGCGATCTGCGCCGGGCTTCAGGGTTTTTCCGCCAGGAGCACTTCCACCATCCCCGCGAGACTCCAGCGCGCGTCGGTGAAACGCAGTTTGCCGGCGCGATCCACAAGCCACATCTTCGGGATGCCGAAGATGCCGTATTGCAGCGCGAAACGGTTCTCCCAGCCCTTGCCATCGAAATATTGCGGCCACGGCAGGCCCTTGTCGCGGATGAACCGGCGCAGCGCCGATTCCTTGTCGTCGAGGCTGATGCCCACGATCTCAAAGCCCTTCGCATGGAACTTCTCATACACCGCCTTGAGCTCCGGCATCTCTGCCACGCACGGTCCGCAGTCGGTCGCCCAGAAATCGACCAGCACCACTTTGCCCTTCAGCTTCGCCAGATCAACTTCGCGTCCATCCAAGGCCGTGAACCGGATTTCGAGCGGCTTGCCGATCTCAAACGGCTTCGTCCCCGCAAGGACGTGCCGGGCCATCGCCTTCACCGCCGGGGAAGCTCCGTCCATCTCGAGAAGTTCCTGCGCCAACTGTTTTTGTTCCTCGCCCTTGGCCCGCTCGGCAATAGCCAACAGAGCCGAATAGCCCTTCCCGTTCTTGGGGAAGCGCTTGATGATCTCGTACGCCGAAGCCTTGAACGCCTCTTCGTGCTCTTTGGCAAATGTGCCGGGGCGCTCTGTGAATTCCTTCATGCCGAGTTTCTTCATTCTCGGCAGGTTGCCGGATCCCAATAACACTGCAATGCGCTCGTCTTCGGGAATGGACAAGTCAGCCAGCGTCGTAGCGACGAACTGCTTCACTTCCGTCTCGCTCGCGGCATCGCCCGCCGCGACGGCCCGGCACCACGCGAGTATGGCGAAGAAGCGCGCATCCCCGGCGAACTCATTGGTCGGAAACCTCGCGGCGAAGCCACGCGCCGCTTTCGCCAGTTCCAGGGCCGACGCCCGGACTTTGTTCTGAAAGGCGGACAACTCCTCCGGCTTCGGCTCGCGCCCCTGCCAGTCCGGCCGCTCGTGCAACGCTCCCTTCAACTTCTCAACCTGCGCCCAGGCTGCCGCGGCATCCGCCGGAACTCCGGCATCTTGCGTAGTTCCTTCATAAACCGAGCCCACGCTAATGCCGATGACCACGAGTGCGAACAATGTGTGCAGCAAGAAGCGTGAATTCATGCCGGGAGGGTAAGGCTCGGAGGATTTCGCGCAATGGCATTTCCATTGGAGGGCCGGTATCGGCTGCTTTACAATACGGCGCGATGAGCAGGGTAAGCTTTCTGGCCAGCATGATGGGCTTGTGGCTCGTGTCGTCTCTCGCGTTGCCGTTGGTCGCAGCGGACACGTTCAGGTCGGTCTATCTCTCCGAATTCCTGGCAGACAACCAGGGCGGACTGCGGGACGACGACGGGGACCTGTCGCCCTGGATTGAGTTGCACAATGGCGGCGCCGCGTCGGTGAATCTCGCCGGATGGTTTCTGACCGACAGCCCGACGAACCTTACAAAGTGGCGGTTCCCCGGCGTGGCCTTGCTGCCGGCCAAGGAGATGGTGGTGTTCGCTTCAGCGAAGAACCGAACGAATGACCTGGCGCACCTGCACACGAATTTCCGGCTCGACGCGAAAGGGAATTATCTCGCGCTGGTGAATCGGGCCACAAATGTGGTCTCTGAATTGTCCGCCGCGCCCCAGTCCCCCAACGTGTCCGACGGACGGGTGCGAGGCGAGCCGGCGTTGCGCGGGCGTTTTGTGCGACCGACGCCCGGCAAGCCGAACGCCAGCGGCGGACCAGGTTTCGCGCCGGAGGTGGAGTTCTCCAAACCGGCGGGCACCTTCATCGAAGCGTTTACGGTGGAGCTTTTCAGCCGCGCGGCCAATGCGCCCGGCCTGGTCATTCGTTACACGATGGATGGGACGCTTCCTACCAGCCGCTCCTCCGTCTATAGCTCGCCGCTGTTGGTGACCAACACGACGTACCTGCGTGCGCGGGCGTATCAGGAAGGCTTGCTGCCCGGGCCGCCGGGCAGCGTGGCTTTTCCCAAATTGTCCACCAACGCGCTTGAGTTCACGTCCACGCTGCCCGTGCTGGTCATGGACACGTTTGGCAGGAGTGTTCCGGTTTCCGCGCAGGAATCGTTTGTGCATCTCTCGTTCTTCGACCCGGTGAATGGCAAAACCTCACTTACCAATCCGCCGGTGTTCACCACGCGCGCCGGACACCGCGTCCGCGGCTCCAGTTCGTCCGGCATGCCGCAGTCCAGTTTCGCGATCACATTTCTGGATGAGTTTAACAACGAAAAGTCCCACGCAGCGCTAGGGCTTCCGGCGGAATCGGACTGGGTTCTCTACGCGCCGAACGCCTACGACCCGGTGCTGATTCACAATCCGTTCATTCATCAACTGAGCCGCGACATGGGCCGCTATTCTCCGCGCACGCGCTTTGTCGAGGTCTTCGTGGTCCGCGAAGCGGGACCCGTGAAAGAGGGGCACTACAACGGCCTGTATGTCCTGGAGGAGAAGATCAAGATCGGCAAGAACCGCGTGAACATCGACCGGCTCGGCCTGGAAGACCTGAAACCGCCGCAGGTGACGGGCGGTTACATGCTGAAGTTTGACCGGCTCGGCCCCGGCGAAAGCGGTTTCTCCGCCCACGGAGATCGCGGGCTGGTTTATGTGGAGCCGAAAGAGCAGGCCATCGTCCTGCCGCAACGCACTGCGCAGCGAGAGTATCTGCACACGTTCTTTGGCGACTTCCATCGCGCGCTGCACGGCGCAAACTGGAAGGACCCCGCCACCGGTTACCGCGCCTACCTCGATGTGGACGCCGCGATTGATTTTCATGTGCTCGAAGTCCTCAGTGGCAATGTGGATGCTATGGTGTTGAGCACTTACTTTCACAAGCCGCGCAACGGAAAGATCGTCTGCGGCCCGCATTGGGACTTCGACCGGGCGCTCGGTTCGACGGATGAACGTGACGCTGACCCGCGCCGGTGGAACACCGGCCCGTTCTTCGACGGCGCCTGGTGGCCCCGGCTGTTCAGCGACGTGGATTTCTGGCAGCAATGGGTGGATCGCTGGCAGGAATTGCGTGGAACTCATTTCGCGCTGACGAACCTTCATGGACTGATCGACCGCCTGGCGGATGAAGTGCGCGAGGCCCAGCCGCGGCAATACCAAAGGTGGGGCTTCTCGCCTCGCGGCGGTTCCTACCAGAGTGAACTTGACCTGATGAAGAACTGGCTGTCGAACCGCGTGGACTTCATCGACTCGCAACTGGTGCCGCGACCGCGGCTCCTCCGCGAAGGTGGGGCGAGCCTCCGCCTTGCTCTCTCCACACCGCATCATTCGACCAACACGATTCTTTATTACACGCTCGACGGCTCTGACCCGCGCCTGGCGCAGGGAGCGGTTTCGTCCAGCGCGCTCGTTTACACCAACCCCATTGCGTTTAGCGCCAAGGCCGGCATGACCGCTCGGGCTTATAATCCCAAACAGCGCCAGACTGGCGGCCCGCCCGTGTCCACGCCTTGGTCGGGTCCGGTGACGCATAATTTTGCCATCACTTCCAAGTGATCCCAGTGCCGTTTGCCCAACTCCGGCCACAAAAACATTGTCTTCCATCCGGCACGCCTTAGTTTCAATTCAGCAATGACGAAGACATTTGCAGAACTTGGCTTCCCCGGACGGCTCATCGCAGTCGAAGGCCTCGACGGCTCCGGCAAGTCCACTCAAATCTATCTTCTCAAACGCTGGCTCGAACTCCAAAACCTCAAGGTTTTCTTCAGCGAATGGAATTCGTCCGACCTCGTCAAGTCGGCCACCAGCAAGGGCAAGAAGCGCGAGTTGCTCAGTCCCACGACCTTCAGTTTGATCCACGCCACCGACTTCGCCGACCGCTATGAGCGCCAGCTTGTGCCGCTGCTGCGGGCCGGCTACCTCGTGCTGTGTGACCGATACATTTTCACCGCCTTCGCGCGCGACACGGTCCGCGGCTGCCCGCCGGAATGGGTGCGCGGCATTTACAATTTCGCGGCGCTGCCGGATCTCACGTTCTTTTTCAAGGCTGATCTTGAGGTCTCACTCAACCGCATCCTCGACGGACGCCCACAACTGAAATACTTCGAGGCCGGCATGGACCTGCGCCTGTCGAACGATCCCTACGAAAGCTTCCGCATCTTCCAGGGGCGCATCCTCGAACAATACCTGGCCATGAGCACCGAGTTCCATTTCCTCGTGATGGACGCCAACCAGCCCATCGAAGCGCAGCAAGGCATCGCGCGCGAACTGATCGCGTCCAAGCTCAATCTTGCCTCCTTCTCCACCGAAGCAAGTCACGCCACGTTGAGTGCCACCAGCCGCGCCGGACTGGTGCCGCGTCCCGTGCCTTCCCTGACCTGACCGATGGACAAACGCTCCAAATCATCCGCGCGCAAATCCGGCAATGGCGCGATCGTGGTTCCCAAACGCACCGCACGGCGTTTCTATGGCCATGGAGTGCCAAATGTCGAACTCAAACGCCTCGCCGGCCGGCTCATTGTCGTCGAGGGCGCTGATGGCTCGGGCCGCTCGACGCAGATTGCGATGTTGATGCGCTGGCTCGAAGGCTCAGGCCACGCCACGGTCCAGGTCGGCCTCAAGCGCTCCACGCTGGTGAGCGAGGAACTCGACCAGGCCAAGAAAGGGAACATCCTCAGCCGCTCCACGCTGAGTCTATTTTACGCCACAGACTTCGCCGATCAGCTCGAGAACTCGATCCTGCCCGCGCTCAAGGCGGGCTTCATCGTCCTGGCCGATCGCTACATCTATACGCTGATGGCCCGCGACCTCGTGCGCGGCATGGATGCCAGGTGGCTGGAGAACCTTTACGGCATTGCGCTCGTGCCCGACGCGGTCTTTTATCTCAAGGTGTCGCCGGAAATCCTGGTGCAGCGCAACTTCGCCAAGGACTTCACGCTGGATTACTGGGAGAGCGGGATGGACCTGGGATTGTCACGTGACATGTTCGACAGCTTCCTGAAATATCAGGCGCTGATGGCCAAACAATTTGAGCGGCTCCAGGCCACGTACGCGTTCGGCATCATCGACGGGAACCGATCGCCCGAAGACGTGAACGTCGAACTCCAACAGAAGACGCAGCAAGTGCTGGCGACCAAGTAGCAGAGCAAGCATGGCGGATAGCAACGGCAAACCCACTCACCTCGTCGGCGTCGATCTTGGCGGGACCAAGATTTTGGCCGGCGTTTTCGAGCCGAACTTCAACTGCCTCGCCCGGATCAAAATCAGCACCAAGCCGGAGCGCGGACCCGAGGGCGTCATCGAACGCGTCGCCCGTTGTGTGCGCGACGCCGTGGACGAGAGCGATCTCTCCATGAAGCAGATTCGCGGCATCGGCATCGGCGCGCCCGGCGCCGTCAATACCGAGGAGGGCCGCGTCATCTTCGCCCCCAACCTGGACTGGAAGGATGTGCCGTTGAAAAAATTCCTGGAGAAGGAGATCGAAGTCCCGGTCTTCGTCGAGAATGACTGCAAGCTGCACACCTTGGGCGTCTATGACGCCGAACTCAAATCCAAGCCCCGGCACGTCATCGGCATCTTCCTGGGCACCGGCATCGGCGCCGGCATTATCCTCGACGGGAAACTCTACACGGGCTTCAACGGCTCCGCCGGCGAAGTCGGCCACATGGTGCTCGACGTGGACGGTCCCGAATGCGGCTGCGGCAATCGCGGCTGTTTCGAGGCCCTGGCCAGCCGCCGCGCGATCTTTCGCACCATCCAAAGCGCGGTGAAGAAAGGGCAGGACACCGTCCTCGTCGAAATGCTGGGCAAAGACCTCGCCGACCTGCGCAGCGGCGATCTCCGCAAGGCCATCCGGCAGGGCGACAAGTTCGTTGAGAAAGTCATCGAACAAGCCGCCGAGTACACCGGCATTGCCGTGGGCAACCTCATCAACCTGTTTAATCCTGAAGTCATCGTCCTCGGCGGCGGCATCATTGAACAGCTTGAGCACGAGATGATGCCCATCATCGAGAAGACCGCCAAGGCCCATGCTCTGCCAGGCACGGCCAAAGGGATTGAGATCGCTGCCACCCGCCTGGGTGACGATGCCGGCATCACTGGCGGCGCGGTTCTGGCCCTGCGCGGGACGAAGTAGGATTTGGACTGCGGTGGCAGAGCGCAGCGACGATACCGCTTCTCCCACGACTCGACCGCATCCGAAAGCGGCGTGGCGCTCCGCTTCCCGCCGCACTCCAAAAGATCTGCTTGTGGCTCCGCCGCGCTGTGCCTTTGCGTTGAATTCGGGAGACTTCGCCGCCCCCAAACCTGTCGAAGTTCAATCCAGCACCTTGATGCGCGCGTTGCGGATTTGCGCGTGTTCCTTGCCCCGGCTTAATTCCTGGAAACCAATGTGACCCCGGCGCGGACGATCTTTGATCGGCGGCGCGAGCGCGCCGTTGTGCCGTTTGACCTCCTGGTTCTGCTCGGAGAGATCCAGGTCCTGAATCAGCTCGCCATTCAAGATGGCCTTTAGGCGCGTGCCCTTCAGGGTCACCTCGTATTTATTCCACTCGGTCGGTTTATAGACCTGCTTCTTCGGCGCGATGGCGCGGTAGAGTCCGCCGGTCAGTTCAGAATCCTTGGCCTGGGGATTATAACGCAAGTCCGCCATCTGGAGTTCCAGTCCGTCGAACGCCGGGTCGCCGCGCAACGGAGCGCGCAAGGCGCAGCCGCTGTTGCCGAGTTCGCCCAGCTTGAATTCGAATTCGAAGATGAAATCGCCGTACTCCTTCTCGCTGATCAGCCACGAGCCGCGCGGCTCGCCGCCGTGCAGAACCCCTTTCTCGATCTTCCATTCGGTGGGTTGGGCCGGAGGATCCTTTACATCATTCCACGCGCGAACCAGCCAGCCTTTGGGAACGCCGTCCTCGGCGAACAATCGTGTGAAGCCCTCGGCGTCGGTTGTTGCCGCCGTTTTCTCCTGGGCTTGCATGCCCGGCGTTGCTCCCAGTAGAAGGATGGTGATAGACAACAAGAGATAGGTCGTGAGTGGTTTTTTCATAATGAAGTCGGCTCCGTTTTACCTCCGCCTCCGCTCCGCAAGCAACTTCTCAAAATCCTCGCTCTTTGCCAGATAGAGGTTCAACGCCAGAACGCTGATGAGCGCGATCATCAGCCCCAGCGCCGCGCTGCCGAATGCGTTGTAGCTGCCGTGCAGGAGCGCTGGCACCCCAATGGCCACGATGAGCAGGCCGCGCTTGCGTTCGGGAAATTGCGCGGCGAAACCGATGAAGTAGCCGGCCATGCCGGTCCAGATTGCATGCAGGAAGGGCAGCGTCGTAAGACGGATCAAGTTGAGCAGATAATACTCCGCAGCGAAGGTCGTCCGATCACGATGACCCGCGGCATCGATGGCAAAGCGGAAATTATGGCTTGTCTGATAACTAATGCCCTCGTAGATGCCGAAGCCCAGCCCGGCCATCAGCCCATAAAAAAGCATCGCCCGGGGCGGCAGCGGCGCGAAACGCCAGGCAACGAAGAGCAGCACGAGCGCCTTGCAGAACTCTTCCGGCACACCGACGCCGAAGACGTAGCCCGGCCATTGCACCGCGAATGAATTGGCGGGGCGCGTCCATTGAAACAGCACGTTCAACGGCCAGATGCCATACATCAGCAACAGGACGCTGATGGAAATCACGCCGGTGCCGAAAAAGCAAAGGCTGGCGATGCTGAACCGCGCCTCCGGCGTGGGGAACACGTAGTAAAAGAACAGCGCCCACAGCATGGAGAAGTAGAGCGCCATGGCCCAAAAAGCATTGCCGAGTTGCGGGCGGCCGCCGAATGCCGCGTAGATGATCAGCGGCAACAGGCCGATGCCAGCCATGGCCAGCGCCTTGCGGTTGTCCAGCCAGCGGAAGGTTTTCAATTCTTCCAGCGGCAGGGTCAAGTGGGGCAGTACCGTACGCAAGTCGTCGCCGGTTCGTCGCGTGAAACTTTCGTCCGCAGTCTGTGCCTGTGGAATATTGGGCAGCGGCGGCAGAGCGGATGAAGCCTGGCTGGATAACCCCTGGCTGCTGGCGCCCACAAACTGACTCCACAATTCCTTGAACAAGACCCCCGTTTCGCTGCCCTCCGGCAGAATGAGCGTGTCCGGCTTGACCACACCACTGAAGTAGAGCCGCCTCAACTCCTCCATCGTGCAGGGACCGATCCGGCCGAGGCTGGCATCATGATAAAAGTAGCGCATCGCGGAAAGGATGGAGATTAAGCAAAGGATTACGACAGGGCACGCCTGCGGGCCTGGTCGCACTTGGGAGGCCGTTTCACGGTCCGGCGGCGACTCCACCTGATTTCGCCGACACATCCAGGCACGCCACGTCGCCCTTTGAATTGCGGCAGTAAATCCGTCCGCTACTCAAGATCGGAGTTGTCCAGCATTTGCTGCCCATTACCTGGGCGCGGGCCAGGGCCTTGAAGGATTCCGGTGAGGCCTGCGCGATGACGAGTTCGCCCGGCTCGCTCATGACGATGAGCTTGCCATCCGCTGCCATCAATGCGCCGGGCCTCACGGACGGCTCGGTCCACTTCACCTTTCCGGTCTCGAATTCAATGCAGCGCAAAGCGGAGCCGCGGCTGCCGTGATCACCGTCCATGCCGTAGAGATGCCCGTCGATGAGCACGCACGAGTTGAAATGGTTCCGCATGTTCTTGTTCTCCCAGATTTTCGAGACGCGGCTGCTCTCGAATTGGAACAACGCCGCGCCATGGCCATAGCCGGCTGAGATGAAAACCCTGTTGCCGCGGATGATCGGATCGGCGGCATTCACGTCATAGCTGGTCTCGAATGGATAGTGCCACAGTTGTTTGCCGTCCTTCAGTGCCACGGCGTGCGCGCCCTTGGCGCCAAAGACCGCGAGATAAGTCTCAGCGCCGACGTTGAACGGGACATGCGTGGAGTAGCCGGACAGTTCCTTGCCCGTGATCCAGATGGCCTTGCCGCTGGCTTTGTCAAAAGCCGCGCCAGCGGTGCCGACATTGAGAACGAGCTTGTCACCTTGCACCAACGGAGAACCGGCGTAGCCCCACTCCGGCGTGTTTTTCAACCCCAGGTCCTGGTTCACGAGCGTCTGCCATACAATTTTACCGGACGCAGCGTCGAAGCAAAACAGATGGCCTTTCCGGCTCAGAGTATAAAGTTTGTCGCCGTCCACCGTCGGTGTGGCACTGGGGCCGCCGTCGTAGTAGCGCGGATCGATGTCACAGTCGTAGGTGTGCTTCCACTTTTCCGCGCCGTTCGCGGCATCAAAGCAATAGACAGTCTCCTTGTCCTTGCGGTTGCCCATCGTGTAAGCGCGTCCATTGGCCACGGAGATAGAAGAGAATCCAGTGCCGACGGACGTCTTCCAAAGTTGCTTCGGGCCGGACGCTGGCCAGGCAGCGGACCACCCGGTTTCTTTGGAGATACCGTTCAAGTCCGGCCCACGCCAGCGATACCAATCGAAATCTGCCGCGCCAAGGGGAAAAGCAACGGTGGAAATCAACCAACAGAGAGGGAGAGCAAATCGCCACGTGTTCATGCGCGGCAACGGTAGTGCGGGCCGATGTCCTGTCAATTGGAACAACCCGCGCGATGGTTTTGGCCGAGCGATGGTCCAGTTCGATGTCGCGCGCGCCAGCGGCGGCCACTATGCTGACGGCGTGAACGTGATTCATGCGGCGGCAGAGTTGAAGCCGGCGGGCCGAAAAGTTTGTGTGGCCATCGGCGTGTTCGATGGCGTCCACCTGGGCCATCAGCAAGTCATTCGGCAAACGCTTGCGGACGCCGAGCAGCATGAAGCTCTGGCCGTGGTGATCACCTTCGACCAGCATCCGAACTCCATCGTGGCTCCGGATCGCGTGCCGCCCCTGATCTACTCGTTGCCGCAAAAACTGCGCGCCATCGCCGCCTTGGGCGTGGATGCGACCTGGCTGATTCGCTTCGACGAACCGTTCAGCCGGCAGACTGGAGAGCAGTTTGTGCGCGGAATGGCGGGCGACTTCGGGCATCTGCACAGCGTCTGCGTCGGGAGCGAGTTCACCTTCGGCCACAAACGCAGCGGCAATGTTGCCTTGCTCAAGACGCTGGGGACGGAACTGCGCTTTGGCGTTCACGGGCTGGCGGCCGTTTCACTCGACAGTGAGCCGGTGAGCAGCACGCGCATTCGCGAGGCGATTCGCGCCGGGCAGTTCGACACCGCCAGCCAGATGCTGGGACGCGGTTACTCGCTGGCCGGCCAGGTCGTCAAGGGCGAACAGCTTGGCCACAAGCTGGGCTTTCCGACTGCCAATATGGACACGCGAGGATTGGTGTTGCCGCCAAACGGAGTTTACGCTGCTCATGCGCATGTGAGCGGAAACCTCTACCGCGCCGTGCTCAACATCGGTGTGCGCCCGACCCTTTCGCCAGGCACGTCATCGCCGCAAGTCGAAGCGCACTTGCTGGACTTTCGCGGCGATCTGTACGGAGAAGAAATGGAAATTACGTTCGTCGGCAAACTGCGCGATGAACGGAAATTCCCGTCGATGAACACACTAAAAGACCAAATCGCCCGCGATATTGAACAGGCCGGCCGCTTGTTCGATCAATAACAGGCCGATGGCCCGACGACCTCCGCGCACCATTCTGACTCAGAGCCTCCTCACGTCGGCTGCTACAGTGAGAAAATTTAATTGGCCGGCTTTACGACGGCGACGACGAGGGATTCGGGCTTGAGAAACTTGATTGCGGCGGCTTGTGTTTGCACAAGCGTCACGGCTTCATACTCGGCGTCCTCGGTGTCGGTGTGCTGATAGCCGAGGTCGTAGGCGCAGGGTGTGGCCCGGATGACGCGCAGCGGCAGGAGGGAGCGCGAGGGCTGTGGCACAGGCGCAGGTGGCCGACCAACTCCGGCGCGGGCTGAGCGCCGCTAGATTCCTTACACCGTTTGTGCGGGACACCGGCGAGTGTTCGTCGGCGTCAGTTGTCTTTGACGATTACTGCGGCTTCCAGTGTGTTGCTCGCGCCAAACGAAATCCTGAGAAAATCGTATCCCCAGGTCGCGCTGTGCCCGCCCAAATGATAACCGATGTGGTTCGTGTCCACGCTCGTTTCATCCGGCGGCCCAATCAAAGACAAGACTTCAGCGCGACTCATCCCAACTCGCAGATGGTTCACAACCAAATCTCGCGCCATCAACCCCCTTGGGTTGTTAGCAGGCACGCCTCTCGCGACGACCGACCAACCCTTCCATTCCGCTTGGTCAAACTTCTTGCGGGCGAATGGGTCAGCGTTGAAAGCGCGAGGAACAAACAGAAGCGCCGCTCCGATTCCAACGCAGCCTGCACAGATCAACACCAGACGAAACTTTCTTTGAGGTGTCATCCCGCTCTACAAATCAATTGGCGGCAGCTTCAGGTTGGACGGCTTCTGCGCCGACTTTGAGCACGGTTTACAATCCTGGTAGCCAGTAGAACCGGAGGCGGTGCTTCCCATTTTATTGGCAATGCTTTGGCGCTGCGCTGGGCTCAACGCTTTCGTGCATTCGCAAATTTCCTGCGTTGTCAAAAGATCTACCGTCCCGCGATTGGCGTCCTTGTGCTTGAGCTTTTGCGCGATGCAAAGTGCCAATTCGTTAAACGTAAGGTCGGCATTATGCACAGCGTCTCCCATACCCTCAAAACTCGACCCCTCGTTTTCAAACCCGAGCCAGAAACTTTCTTGATATTGCCCAGCGCTGCGGGCGGTGCTCACGCCATAGCTGGTCGCCATGTAAACCATGATGAGGATGTGGTCGATGTGACGGCCGGAAATGCACATGTCACACAGCGTGAAAGTGCCCGTGCATGGACCGCCGCCGCATCCTTGAATGCCAGCGGCCGCATTTCGGATTGCTTGTCCATTGTCTCTTGCTGGGCCAGTCAAATCCGATGCGCCGATGAACCAAATCGGGTTCAAGTTCCCCTGCGGTTGCTGAATGAAATCGTTCAAGTGACCAGCAACGGCTTGAGATACGTCTGGGCCACAGAAACACGACGATGCGGCTTGTAACCCGAACGCATCAACCCAACTCACCGGGCTGTTCCTCGCAAAGAGGTAACTCGGACGTAAAGATTCAGCGTAAAGCCGGCGTTGAACTTTTGGAGACTTGCCTGTTGCCAACGCCCTACGGAACGCCAAGTCTTCCAACGGGTCTCTGTTTGGCCACCTCCCTATCACCGGATCGTAGTACCGATACCCGTAGTAATAGAGGCCCGTTTCGGCGTCTTCGTATTTGGTGCTGAAGCGCAGGCGGTGTAGCGCGGCGGCGGGGCCGGTGGTGCGGAGGGTCTCGCCGAAGGGGGCGTATTCGAAGCGACCGGTCACGTTACCGTCCAGCGCGTCGATGAGCGTCGTGACGTTGCCTTGGAGGTCGGCGGCGCAGAAGACGGGTCGGCCCGCGAAGGGCGCCGAGAGCAGCAGGCCGCCGATGCCGCCGGCGTCGTCGAGGCTTTGGCCATCTTGCTGGCCAGCCAGGTCCAGGCCCCAAGTGAACGAAGTGAGAGGGCCGAGGGTCGAGGTGAGAACGGCAATCGGTCGCCAGCCGTCATAGACGAAGCGTTCGCTCGTGAGCAGTTGGTAGGTACCGGCGCCGACGTTCCAGTTGCTCACCACTTTGCTGGCGCGGCGGTTTTGCCAGTCATAGGTGAAGAGAAGTTTTTGGCGGTAGGCCGGCGGGACGCTGCTCAAACTTTCCTGCTCGATCAACCGGTTCTCGGCGTCCCAGCGGTTGGTCCAACGGGCGTCGCTGGTTTGGTTGCCGTCGGCATCGTGGGTGAAGGCTTGCGGGGTCTTGGGCACGTAGGCCGTCGCGGTGTTGCTGGTGACGATGTCCGGGCCGCTCGCCGGGTTGATCACCGCCACGTTCGTCAAGCCCAGCCACCCCGCGCCGGTGCTGTTGTCGGCAAAGTCTTCGTGGTGGAACCATTCGCCATCGGGGCCGTGGCGCGACACCGGCTGAAAATTCACCGTCACCGTGGCGTTACCGGCGGCGCGGCCGGAGACGAAGGCCGGCGGCAGCACGGTGCGTTGGGTTAACTGGTTCATGCCGTTGGCGGTGTAATACTCCTCCAGCGGGAAAACGTCCAGATCGCCCGTGGCCGTGTGGCCGTGTGCGGCCGGTTGCCGCGCTCGTCGAAGACGTATTCCAACTGCTGGCCGGTGACGGGCGTGTTGTCGGACCAGGAGCGCCGGGGCTGTGGCGTGGGGGCTGACTTCCTCGGCGCGGCCTGAGCGGCGCACGATTCTTATTCACCGTTTGGCGGGCCGGTGGGGTTCAATTCGCGCACTATTTTCTGTAGTTGAAGCAACTTGGTTCGGAGGTCACCATAAATCTCCGCTCTAATCTCAAATTTGAGATAGTGCTTAACACAGTGATCGAGGATAGACAGAATCGTTTCCTTCGCCCGCAAGATGGATTGCGGCTCATATTCAATTCTGAACTCCAAGAGCGAAATAAGAGAATTGAGAGCATCAGCGCCACCCTCTGAGTGGACTGATTCGAGAAAGCGGCAAAACGCTTGGAAGTAGAACCTGAATCCTTTGTCTCCCATCCACATGAGATCTTCCGCATAATAAATCGCATGCTCCCGGAAAAGGGCTTCCGCTTCGTCGAGGGTCTTGCCGAAGAAGTGTTCAATTGCCTGCTTTTCGTCAAGGTTCAGGCCCTGAGTTGGGCTTATCTCAGTAGCAGTTGGGATGTCGTTGCTCATCGAATCCAAACCTATCTCCTTATTTCTTTTCGGGAAGCGAACACGAACAGCAGGCAAGCGTCGCAGCGCTTGTCTGTGCGAGTGCTTTCTTGTGTCCTGCTTCGGCTCTTTTTGATCCCATTGCAATGCTGCCTGGCAGGTAATAATCACACTTCTTGCTCAGATACAACGACCTCCCCGCAACAACGGCAGACCACAATGCACAGTTCTTGGCGGCTTCTTCTGGAGACATTCCTGGCTTGCACGCCCTCGCTTTATCCTCGGCAGCCTTGTATGTCGCATGAATCGCAGCGCACTCGGCGGCCCTCTTGGCGCGCCGTTGGATTTCCTTCTTAATAAGTTGACGAGCGATGATTCCACCACCAACGACCACCGCTGCACCACCAGCGGCTGCGGCAGCTTCTCCATTTGGATCGAAGTAGCCAAATGGATTGTTAAAAATAAACGCGTAAGGATTAACTTCTTCGGAACTCAGGCCGCCACCCAAAGCAAGCATTGGCAACATGCTGTCTTCGTCGCTTGGCAAGTCTGCCAAATCTTCCAAGTCGATTTCGTGAGTAGAAAAGGCTTCCTTCAGCAATTCATGCCCCGGTTCTTCCAACGGGTCTCTGTTTGGCCATTTAGCCCGACCCGATGCGGTTCTGTAGCCACAGGCCCGCCAACCGGGCGTGAACATTGGGCGAACTCGGCGTCGCCGTGAGAGGCGACCCGATGCGCGGCGGCGC